>MAAA01014167.1_pt1 | contig 17119 bp, 18 predicted proteins | sample 1115971 | NCBI WGS metagenome assembly MAAA01 (sample SAMN04961123, study PRJNA320927) | seawater metagenome | isolation source: sample BD02T6 sea water enriched with oil for 6 days | place: USA:Gulf of Mexico | collected 2013-07-27 | reverse complement strand
GGCTTACGTCTTGGTTCTTTTGATCAAATCAGAGGTATCATTGATGAAGAGATGGAAGGAGTTTACAGCGGTAAGAAAACTGCTCAAGTAGCTTTAGACAGCGCTGTGAAAAGAGGTAACGTTCTTTTAAGAAGATTTGAAAGAGCAAACAAATAATTAAATTTATATACTAGGGGCTTTCGCCCCTAGTATAATCTTCCAATGGAAAAAAGAGTAATTTTTAAAGGTTGGTGGCTACCGGCTTTATTAGTTGCACCTCAACTAATAATTTCTTTTTTATTTTTCTTTTATCCATCAGGACAAGCATTATGGAATTCATTATTTTTACCTGATCCTTTTGGATTAAAGACAGAATTTGTGGGGTTAGATAATTTTAAATTTTTATTAACTGATCCTTATTATTTAGAAAGTTTTAAAACTACAATATTTTTTTCTACTGCAGTTTCTTTTTTTTCAATGGCAATTGGATTATATCTTGCAGCTTTAGCAGATAGATTAATAAAGGGAGCTGGAGTTTATCAAACATTATTAATTTGGCCTTACGCTATTGCACCTGCAATTGCAGGAGTTCTTTGGTTGTTTTTATTTAACGGCAATATTGGTTTAGTCTCTTATTATCTTAAAGGTTTAGGCTATGAGTGGAACCACACTTTAAACGGTGATGAAGCTATGTTTTTAGTTATACTAGCATCTACCTGGGGAAGAATAAGTTATAATTTCTTATTTTTCTTAGCAGGCTTGCAAGCAATACCTAAATCTGTAATTGAAGCGGCAGCTATAGATGGAGCTAGTTTTTGGAAAAGATTTTTTACAATCGTAATACCTTTACTTTCTCCAATCACATTCTTTTTATTAGTTGTTAATATAGTTTATGCTTTTTTTGATACCTTTGGAGTAATACACACAATAACCTCAGGAGGACCAGAACAATCTACAACTATTTTAGTTTACAAAGTATTTTCTGATGGCTTCGTTTCACAAGACCTTGGATCAAGCGCTGCCCAATCTGTAATTTTATTATTAGTTGTTGGGGTGCTAACAGTTGTTCAATTTAAATATATTGAGAGAAAGGTTCATTACTAATGGTAGAAAAAAAGAAATCAGGATATTGGTTAACTCATGCTGGTTTAATCATAGGGGTATTATTTATTTTCTTTCCTGTTTGGTTAACTTTTGTAGCATCAACTGTAAACCAAGAGGAAATTATAAATCCTCCACTACCACTATGGCCTGGTACAGAGATTTTTGAAAATTACTACCACGCACTATTCAAAGGTGGACGAGAAGGCTATGGTTCTAATGAACCAGTTATAAATATGTTAATCAATTCCTCAATCATGGCACTTGGAATTACAATTGGAAAAATAGCAATCTCACTCTTATCTGCATTCGCCATTGTTTATTTTAGATTTCCTTTTAGAAAAACTTGTTTCTGGTTAATCTTTATGACGCTAATGCTTCCAGTAGAAGTTAGAATCGTACCAACATATGAGGTTGTCGCTAATTTAAACTTACTAAATAGTTACACAGGATTAATTTTTCCACTTATAGCTTCTGCAACTGCAACTTTTTTATTTAGGCAATTTTTTATGACCATACCTGATGAAATGGTTGAGGCTGCTAGAATGGATGGCTGTTCACCAATGAGATTTTTTAAAGATATTTTAATTCCTATAAGTAAAACAAATATTGCAGCGTTGTTTGTTATACTCTTTATATATGGATGGAACCAATACTTATGGCCATTGTTGATGACAACAGATCCTGATATGAAAACTATAGTAATTGCACTTGATGCCATGATACCAGCAGGTGATGATTTTGCTCACTGGCCAACTGTTATGGCTACAGCAATGTTAGCTATGTTACCACCGATTGCAGTTGTAATAGGAATGCAAAAGTTTTTTGTCAAAGGGTTATTAGAAAGCGATAAATAGATGTCTGAAATAAAGTTAGAGAATTTAAAAAAATCATTTGGCAAAACAGAGGTAATTCACGATCTTAGTATTGATGTTAAAGACGGTGAGTTAATCGTAATAGTTGGCCCATCTGGATGCGGAAAATCAACATTGTTAAGAATGGTTGCAGGATTAGAGGATGCTAACCATGGCAATATCTTAATTGATGGAAAAAAAGTAAATGAATTAGAACCTATGGAGCGAAACATTGCCATGGTTTTTCAAAATTACGCGCTTTACCCTCATATGACTGTTTTTGGTAATATGGCTTACGGTTTAAAAATTGCAAAAGTATCGAAAGAGGAAATTGAGTCTAGAGTTCAAAAAGCAGCTGAAATATTAGAACTTGGAGAATTATTAGAGCGAAAACCCAACCAGTTATCAGGAGGACAAAGACAAAGAGTTGCTATGGGAAGAGCTATTGTAAGAAATCCTGTAGCTTTTTTATTTGATGAACCGTTATCAAACCTTGATGCAAAGTTAAGAGTTCAAATGAGGTTAGAAATTAAAAAACTTCAAACTCAATTAAAGACAACTTCTTTATATGTAACACACGATCAAGTTGAAGCGATGACACTAGCTGATCGAATGATTGTAATGAATGAAGGTAATGTTGAACATATTGGTACACCTTTAGAAGTTTACACTAAGCCTAAAACTTTATTTACAGCTCAATTTATAGGAAGCCCAGCAATGAATATATTAAAAGGTAACTGTCAAAATAATAAAGTGAGTTTTGCAAATAAAGCTTCAATTTCAATTAATTCAAAATTTAACGGACCTGTTAATGTAGGCATGAGACCTGAAGATTTTGAATTAGATCCAAATGGTCCGATAAAATTAAAAGTTGAGCTTGTAGAGCTAATCGGAGCTAATACACTTATTCATGGTAAACTTGAAAATAGTAATGAGATTTTAGTTGCAAGTATCTCGGGCGTTGTTAAAGAAGACACTATTGGAAAAAATATAAATCTTTCTATTCAAAATGACAAACTACACCTGTTTGATACTAATACTGATTTGAGGATTAATTGACCAATCCATTTTTAACGAAACCAAACTACATAAGAATTTACGGTCACAGGGGAGCAAGAGGTGATATTGTTGAAAATTCTATATCAGGTTTTAAATATACATTTGATCTAGGCATTAAAGCAGTTGAATTTGATGTTGTAATTTCAAAAGATAATATTCCAACGATATTTCATGACTACAGATTAAATCCTGATTTAGTTAAAGATGCCTCAGGGAACTGGATCACAGATAAAAGCATGAAATTAGTGGAACTGACTTATGATGAAATAAGTAAGTATAGTATTGGAAGTATAAAGCCTGAAACAAAGTATGCAAAAAGATTTAAAAATCAAAAACCTATTACAGGAGAAAAAATACCAAAATTAACTGATTTCTTTAAATTAGTTACGGAAGATAAATATAAAGATGTATTTTTAAATTTAGAAATTAAATCAACTCCCACACAAGAAAACGTAACACCTGACCCAGAAAAAATGGTTTCCTTAATCCTTAAAGATATAAAAGATTTTAAACTTGAGGACAGAACATTAATCACTTCTTATGATTTTAGAATTCTTTACGCTCTTAAAAAACAAAATCCAAATATTTTAAGAGGATTTATTACCCTGCAACAAGGTCTTTCAATCACTAAAAAGAATATTTATGAAAACTCTCCATGGATGGTTAAAAATTATCCAATGGAAGAATTATTTTTGCTTCCTAATATAATTAAATCATTAGAAGGCCATGTGTGGAGTGCTTTCTACCGTGATGTTACTAAACAAAATGTAGAATTAGCACATAAGCATGGTCTTGCGACTTGTGTTTGGACAGTGAATAGAGAAAAAGATATTATTAGAATGATCGAGTACGGAGTTGATGGAATTATCACTGACTATCCAAAAAAGGTTCAAGAAATTTGTAAATCTAAAAATATCTCTTGGTTTTAAGCTTGAAAACTTGAAAATATATTTATCGTCGTGCAAATAAACCCCTGATTTTTTAAATCAGGGGCATTTAATTTATTTATAAACTAATTATTTAAAGATGCTGTGATAGGTTCTTTATTTTTATTAGCTCTCTTCTCAGCAATTTTCTTTTCAATACTAGCTATCTTTAAATCAATCTTTGATAGTTTTTTTTGTTTAGTGCTTATCTTATTTTTAAGTTTATCGATTGATCTTAGTATTTTTTTTTTCTTCTTTTCGTTTTTTTTCAATTTTTTATTCATATTGTTCCTCCAAAAAAGAAAAATTCTAAAATAATCTTAAAAGTTTTTCAAATTAAATTTAGAAAACCTTTTAAACTAAAAGTTGAAAAAAATTTAGATAATCTTAGGAACTAATAAATTTATAAACCTGTCTGTTTTTTGGATTTCAAGACTGTTCACGTAACCACAATTTTCACCATCAACCTGTGATAAAACTTTATTGTTAACCCCATTTATTTTTAATGTGTCCAATTCTTTTTTGATAACACTTTTAGCAGGACTTAAGTCGCCTTTTGTTAAAATCAACCAAACATAATAAAGCAGTTTTATTCTAGTAAGGTCTTTAAATATGTAAGCCACTATCTTGTTTTCAAATATATTTGTATCATTTGTAATAGAATGAGGGCCAGCATAGTATTTTGAATTAGTGCATAAAATCCAATCAGCCATTATTTTTTTATTATCTACTTCTACTTCCATTTTATTATTTTTTAAAAATAAAAAATGCTGAAAACCTTTTAGAGCGAAAATTACTTTTCCTAGATACTTTTTAATATTTGTATTTATAGACTCAACAATTTGTGAATCAAAACCAACACCGGCCATTAAGAAAAAATACTTATCATTTATTTTTGCTAATGAAATTTTCTTATGATTATCTGATACGAGGACGTTGTAAATTTCTTCTGCCTTTTTCTTAATTTGGGTTTCTATTTGGAGAATATTTGCAGTGCCCGCAGGTATGTACCCAACTAATTTGTCTTTTAAATTATCACTTTTAAACATTTCATTGATACCAAAACAAACGCTTCCATCACCACCAGCAAATACTAATCGATCAAATTTTTTATTAGATAATTCTTTAAACACTTTTCTTGCATGATCTTCGCTTTCGGTTTTAAATAGATCTACAATGTGATTTTTTTCTAAAAGATAAATGACCTTGTTAATTAACTTAAGTTTTCTACCACCTGCTGCATTAGCATTAAAAATTACAGCAAAATTCAATTTTTCATTCATATTTTAACAATTCTGTAACAGTTTTATGATTCTACTATTACTAGAGATTCGTTTTATAAAATTTATGAATACAATTCAAACCAAATCTAAAGGAAAGATTTTAAGTTACAAAAGCATTTTTATTTCCGATGTGCACCTTGGACATAGAAAAAGCGCAGCAAATAAACTGCTAGAATTTTATAAACACTCAAGATCTGAGAATTTATATCTTGTTGGTGATATCATTGATGTGTGGGCTTTAAAGACAAAGTTTTATTGGCCACAAGAACATAATGATGTGATTCAAAAAACATTAAGAAAAGCAAGACATGGAACTAAAGTTAAATATATTGTTGGAAATCATGATGATGTCTTTAGAAAGTTTTTACCATTACACTTTGGAGATATCGAAGTAATTAACAGAGCTATACATGTCTCGGCAGATAATAAAAAGTATATTGTTGTTCATGGTGATGCTTGGGATGGTGTGATGAAATATGCTCCATGGTTATCAAAAGCTGGAGCTATAGCTTATACTTTGTTACTCGAGTTTAACGTAGTCATAAATTTTTTTAGAAGATTATTAAAAAAAGGTAATTGGTCTTTAGCAAAATATCTTAAACATAAAGTAAAAAATGCAGTTAAATATATTGGAGATTACGAAAAAACCTTAGCAAGCTATGCAAAAAGAAAAAAAGTAGATGGAATAATTTGCGGTCACATTCACCATTCTGCTGATCAAATATTAGATGGAGTGAGGTATTTAAATTGCGGAGATTGGGTAGAAGGAGCAACTTTCTTGGTTGAACATTTTGATGGACGAATGGAAGTTATCGATTGGGATAAACTTAGAAAAGAAGTGGTTAATTATGAACCTTATCTCAAAGTTGTAAACCAATAATGAAAGTACTCATTTGTACAGACGCGTGGTACCCTCAAGTTAACGGAGTTTGTAGAACACTCAAAAATTTAGGTGATGAACTTAAAAAAGTTGGCCATCAAGTAGAATATATTGAGCCAAACCAATTTTTTACAGTTCCTATGCCGAAGTATAATGAGATTAAATTATCATTAAACGTTTGGCCAAGAGTTGGAACTCTTATTAAGAATGCAAAAGCTGATATTGTTCATATTGCAACAGAGGGACCGATTGGAATTTTTGCAAAAAGATACTGTGTTAAAAATAATATTAAATTTACAACGTCTTACCACACACAATTTGATAAATATTTAAAACTTTATTATCCATATTTACCGATCAAATTAGCTCAAAAGTTTTTAAAAAATTTTCATGGGAAAGCTGAGAAAATATTAGTTACCACGCAATCTATGAAAGAGGAGTTGGAGGAAATAGGTTTTAAAAAAGAACAAATGGTAGTTTGGACAAGAGGGGCAAATCATGGAAGTTTCAATGAACCTAAAAAAATAAACTTAGAATATAAAAGGCCAATTTATTTATATGTAGGCAGAGTTTCTATTGAGAAGAATATAAGAGCGTTCCTAGACTTAGACCTTGAAGGAACTAAACTGGTTGTCGGCAAAGGACCAGATCTAGATAAACTTAAAAAAGAATATCCTGATGCAATCTTTAAAGGAGAGAGAACTAACGGTGAGTTAGCTTCATACTTTGCCTCATCTGATGTTTTTGTGTTCCCAAGTAAAACAGACACTTTTGGCATTGTAATTATCGAAGCATTAAAATGTGGTTTACCTGTTGCTGCTTATCCTGTAGCAGGACCAAAAGACATATTCAATGGATCTAACATTGGTTCGCTTAACAATGATTTAAAAAAAGCTGCAGAAGATGCACTAAAAGCTGATAGACAAGCCTGCATAGAACATGCAAAAAAATATACTTGGGAAAATTGTGCTAAAATTTTTTTAGACTCCGCTGTTCCTAATTAGTCAAAGATAGAACCTTTTTTCTCATACGATCAGCTAGTTGTAGATTGCTTTCGTGGGTAAATTCAATAATTTCAAAAGGTTCATCAATTGTTAAATGTATAGTTTTATTCTTTTTGTTTAAAAGTTCTTGAACGAATAAAACTCTTCTTAAATTATTACTTATAAACCCTACAAATTGAAAAAATAAACTATTTTGGCCAGAAAAAAATACTGGAATAATTTTACAGGGTGAACTTTTGAAAATCGAAGCTACCAATGGTTTCCATTTTCTTTCTTTAGCTTTATCAAAAATAAATTTAGAAGTTGCAACCTCTCCAGAAGGAAAGGTAATGAGTAAGCCATTATTTTTAAGGTGTGTAACCGCTTTATTTTTTGAATTGATATTAGAAATTTTTGCACTCTTTGTTTTTGCAAAACTTAAAGGAAATAAATATTTTCTTATATGATCAACTTCAGCAAGTTCTTCGTTAATTAATATTTTATAATCTTTTCTTACTTCTGCAACCAGGGCGCTGATAATTAAACCATCGGCTATTCCAAAAGGGTGATTACAAATAATCAAACAAGGACCAGAAGAAGGAATATTGATTTTACCATCAACTTCATAAGAAATGTTTAATATTTTTAAAGCTTTAGCCCAAAAATTTTTTTTAAAATCTGGATCATTGTAATTATCTTTATAAATCTTTCTAATCTTTTTAAATTTGAAAATACTTTCAATTAAAGAACGCATCCTTACTTTATAAATGATAGGTAAATTAATTGCTAAATTTTTTTAGATAAGTCTCTTTAATTTTAGAAAATGGAAGAAATATGAAAACATCGGTAGTTTTAAAGTGATTATCTAAAACTGCACCGTCTCCGATATAAGCGTTTAATCTCAGATATGCTTTAATAAGAGTAGGTAATTTTTTTGCAATATCCATTTTTGACAGTATGGGTATGTTGTTGCTCAAATTTACTTTATACTCATCAAGTGCTTTTACTTTAATTTCATCAGGCATTGCAAAATTTTCATTTAAGAATTTTAGTTCTGGTTCAATTACTTTTATATTTGTTTCTAAAAAACTAGCTGTTCCAAATAAGGCATCTACTTTATTTTCGACAACGTATTCATGAATTTTCTTCCACATAAGTTGTAAAACATTTTTTTTCCTAAATTTTTTATTAATACAAGATCTACTTAACTCTAATAAATTATTATATTTATTTGATTTTAGAAGATTAGATAGATCGTATTCATTAGATGAATAAAAACCTTTACTTTTCAAAGCAATGCTTTGCTTAAGAAGTCGATAGGTTCCAATAACTTTAGTTTTACTAAATTTAGTTTTCTTATAAGTGACGATTATATGGTCTGCATATTTATCGTAATCGTCAGTTTCTCTTTTAAATGAATTAAGTCTTATGATTTTATTTTCTCGTTCTGCAAAAAAAACCTTATACCTTAATCTTTGGGCAGCTTTTATTTCAGACTTGCTATCCGCCAAATAACATTCAAAAGTAGGTTGAAAAAAGTTATTCGTGTTAATGAATAATTTTTTTTTGTTAAATTTTTTAAAATAAAGCAACATGTTAGGTAGGTAGTCGATTCACCTTAAAGAAATGTGAAGTATTTATTTCAAAAGTGTTACAAAGATACGCTTTAAATAACCTTGTCTTAAAGTATAATTTAATTATGGAGTTTTTATTATACATTGTAATTGCTGCAATTTTTGGAACTGTTATTTTTTTAGCTATGCGTTCAGTTAATGAAGGCATGAAAGCGAGATCAGAACTTAAGCGAGATGGAACTTTAGATAAAAATAGGGAAGATCAATATAAATTTGAAAGTGTTACTCCACACGAAGATGAAATTGAAACTGAAACTTCAATAGAAAATGATGAACGAACAGACTCTAGATCTACAAATATAATGGACGAGGTAGATGATTATTTAATTGTTGTCGACAAGTACAAAAATATTCAACATCTTAATCGAAGTGCAGAAAAAAACTTTGGAAAAAATTTAAAGGGAAAACATATTGCTACATTAATGCGAGTACCAGAATTGCTGCAAAATATAGATAGCGTTCTTCAAGTTAAAAAAACTTTAACTATGGATTTAGAACTAAATGAACCCTCTTTTCAGTTTTTTAAAATTTATATTATACCAGGTCCATCTGTTTTTGTTAAAATTCCAGAGTCGGCCATCATTTTTTTAAAAGATTTATCCGATATAGTAAAAGCTCAAAGATTTAAATCTGACTTCGTTGCCAATGTAAGCCATGAATTAAAAACACCATTAGTTTCCATCAAAGGTTTCCTTGAAACAATTAACGATCAAGCCAAAGATGACATTGAGGCACAAAAAAAGTTTATCCCTATTATGCTTGATCAAGCAGAGAGAATGGAAAATTTAATAAATGATTTACTCTCTCTAAGTAGAATTGAATTACAAGAACATATTCAACCGCAGGATAAAGTAAATTTAAAAGAGGTTTTAGAAAATGTAGTAGATATCCATCAAAGAAAACTAAAAGAATTTAATTTTAAAAACAATATTAATGAAGATATTTTTATTAAAGGTGATCATGAGAAACTTATCGAGGTATTTTCAAATATCATTGATAACAGCATTAAATATTCCGAAAAAGAAAAAAATATAGAAGTCAATTTACAAAGAGACTTAGGAAAAATAATCGGGAAATCTTATACAGTTTCGGTCAAAGACAAAGGAATTGGGATACCCTCTGATAAAATAGAAAGAGTTACGGAAAGATTTTTTAGAGCAGATGCTAAAAAAAGTAAAAAAGTCGGTGGCACTGGTTTAGGTTTAGCGATAGTCAAGCACATTATAAAACAGCATAGAGGAGATCTAGAAATCAAAAGCGTGCCCCAAAATGGCACTGAAACTAAAGTTCATTTTCCAATATTTTAAAGGGTTAATTCTGTTAATTAAATTATAAGTTGAAATATAATTTTAAATAAGTAGGATTTTATTATGACTAAGGTTGTAAAAATTTTAGTTACAGTTGCTTTAACGTACTTCATGAGTTCTGCATCATTTGCGGAAATGAACATAGAAAAAACTTTAAGATCACAACAATTAACAGCTTTCGATTTAGGTATCCTTCGCCTTAGAGAAGACCTAAATGTTGCAAAAAACAATATTCATAAAATCATTCAAATTGAAGAAACAAATATTTATTCAGAAGTTCTATACTCAGGTAGAAATCAGAAAGTACAAATGATAATTTCTGCTCCTCTAGAAAAACATCTTAATGAGAGGTCTTATATGGCCGATTCAATTAAATGTAGAAAAGTTTTTGAAAAAATTAAAGAAAACCTGTTATTTGGACAAAGCGAATCAAATGGAGTTTACGATAGGGCTTCAGCGTACTTAACAGCTATTTTCACATCACCAACGCAATGGAGCGCTTGGCGATATGATAAAAAATTCACAAAACATTTGGTTGAATTTGTTGACTTAGAAGTCACCCTTAGACCTACAAAAGAATATGCGATCAAAAATAAAGTAAGACCATTCAGTTGTGGGGGTAACTTAGCAAGTGAATATCAAGAAATTCAAATAACTCGAAAGTTCAACTAAAAAGTTAGCATTTTAACAATTCTGTAACAAATCTGTCATACAAACGAGTCCTGAAAGTACTAGGAGTCAATCGTTTGTTAATTAATTAAAAAACTAAACAAAAGGATAAAACATGAGAAAACTATCAATCGCTTTAGCTTCTTTAGTTGCAATGTTAGTTGTAACTTCTGCACAAGCTAGAGATCAGATTAAAATCGTAGGTTCTTCAACTGTATTCCCGTACGCAACTATCGTTGCTGAAAGATTTGGTTCTTCTGGAAAATTTAAAACTCCAGTAATCGAGTCAACTGGTACAGGTGGTGGAGCTAAATTATTCTGTGCCGGTGTTGGTACAGAGCACCCAGACATTACAAATGCTTCTAGAGCTATGAAAGCAAAAGAGTATGCATTATGTAAAAAAAATGGTGTTGATGAAATCGTAGAAATTACAGTAGGTAACGATGGAATTACATTAGCGTATTCTAAAGATGCTGCACCTGTAAACTTTACAAAAGCTCAACTATGGCAAGCACTTGCTAAAAATGTTGTGAAAGATGGGAACGTAGTTCCAAATCCACACAAAAATTGGAGCGACATTGACCCTTCATTACCTAACTACCCAATTAAAGTTATGGTTCCTCCAGGAACATCAGGAACTAGAGACGCATGGGGTTCATTAGTAATGAAAAAAGGTATCGATAAAGCTTCTAAAGATGCAAAAATCGATTACGATGAATACAGAGAAGACGGTGCTGTAATTGAAGTAGGTGAAAACGATTCACTTATCATTCAAAAATTAGTTGCTGATAAAGAAATGTTTGGTTTCTTTGGCTTCAGTTACTTCTTAGCTGCAAAAGATAAATTACAAGCAGCAAGCATCGAAGGTGGTCAACCTAGTTTAAAAGCTATTCAAGATTATAGCTACGCAGTTGCTAGACCATTATTCTTCTACGTGAAAAAAGCTCACGTGGGTGTTGTGCCAGGATTACATGAATTTGTGAAGGAGTTCACAAGTAAAAAATCTATTGGCTCAAAAGGCTATTTAACTGATATCGGGTTAGTACCTCTAGATGGTGGTTTATACAAAACAACTAGAACGAACGCTACGAAGTTAGTAAATATGCCAGCGAAAAAGTAGTTAATACTTTTTAATTATATAATATTTAGGGGGCGTAAAAGCCCCCTTTAATATAAGATAGGAGCTTCTTTATGAACTTAGTACTTATATCACTCATTCTGCTCCTTGGTTTTTCAAGTTATTTTTTCGGAAGAAAAAAAGCTTTAGTAATTCAATCATCTCAACGTTTAACTGCCCTTCCAAAATTTTATGGTTACTATCTTTCGATTTGGTGTGCAGTTCCAGCTCTAATCATTTTTGCTTTATGGTCTATTTTTGAACCAAGCATAGTAAAAAATTTAATTTTAAGTGATTATGACGGACAAATTTTAACTAAGAATGAACTACAACTAACTTATACAAAAATTAAAGCTTTAGCTCTTGGAAATTATAGCGGAAATATAACTAACTTCCTTGATAACTCAGCAAATAAATATCTTCAAATAAAAGGAATAGCGGATAATGCAAAAATTGTAATAATTCTATCTATACTGATCTTCTCATTAAGTTACGCTTATAAATCTATTCAAAAAAATAATCGAATGCGAGAGCCAGTAGAAATTTTTTTAAAATGGTTGCTTTTTACTGCTTCTCTAGCTGCAGTTTTAGTCACAATCGGTATAGTTTTTTCACTTTTGTTTGAAGCGATAAGATTTTTTCAAGCAGTGCAATTTTTTGACTTCATTTTTGGAACACATTGGTATCCAGCAAAAACATTTGTTAGAGATGGCCAACCTGATCCAGAGTTATTGAAGGACGCTTTTGGTGCTGTCCCGTTATTTGCAGGAACTTTTTTTATTGCATTTATTGCGATGTGTGTGGCTATTCCTATAGGTTTATTAAGTGGCATATATCTTTCAGAGTATTCTGGAAGAAATGTTAGAAAGTACGCTAAACCTATTATTGAAATATTGGCAGGAATACCCACAGTGGTTTATGGTTTTTTCGCAGCCTTAACTGTTGGACCTTTTGTAAAAGAAATTGGAAATGCTATGGGTTTAGAGGTATCCGCTGAAAGCGCATTGGCTGCTGGTGCCGTAATGGGTGTAATGATCATTCCATTTATTTCTAGCTTAAGTGATGACGTGATTACTGCAGTTCCACAAAATTTAAGAGATGGAAGTTATGCTATGGGAGCAACAAAATCTGAGACTATAAAAAAAGTAATTTTTCCTGCAGCCTTACCTGGAATAGTAGGCTCGATCCTTTTAGCTGTTTCTAGAGCAGTTGGTGAAACTATGATAGTTGTGATGGCCTCTGGTCTAGCAGCAAATCTTACAATTAACCCTTTAGAGTCAACCTCAACTATAACCGCACAAATAGTGGTAACATTAATTGGAGACCAACAATTTGGTGACCCTAAAACACAATCTGCCTTTGCATTAGGAATAACTTTATTTTTAGTAACATTATTTTTAAACGTGATCGCATTATCGGTAGTAAAAAAATATAGAGAAAAATATGACTGAGGCAAAAGCAAAATTATTAAAACAACGTTACAACGCAGAAAAAAGATTCAAGCTTTATGGTCAAATTGCGATAGCCTTAGCTTTAATGTTTTTAACCTTGTTTATGTATAAAATCTTTTCTAAAGGTTATACAGCTTTCCAAAAAACATGGATTCAAACAGAGGTTCACTACGATAGAGATCTGATGTTAATTGAAGGAACTAATCCGACTCTCCAAGAGTTAGAAGAAGCAGATTATTTTGATGTAGCCTACAAAGCGATGACAAGATTAGACCCAAGCTTGCCAGAAGAACTTGATCGTCAATTAATTCAAATGGTTTCGTATGCTTATGAAAAAGAAGTTAAAGAATTACTTTTAAAAAATCCAGATTATCTAGGTAAAATTGTACCTATTCGTTTGACTGCGTCTGATGATTTAGATCAAGTCCATAAAGGAAATTATCCAAGGGATATTCCTGAAGAAGACAGAAGAGTTAATAATTACCAACTGAAGATTTACGATATGTTAAATGAGAGAGGCGACATTAAATCTACATTTAATTTTAGCTTTTTCACTAATCCAGACTCAAGAGAAGCCGAACTAGCTGGTATAGCAAGTTCGTTTATGGGAACAGTTTTTAGTATATTAGTTTGTTTAATTTTCTCTTTCCCTATTGCTGTTTTAGCAGCCATATACTTGGAAGAATTTGCACCTAAGAATAAGTTTACTGATTTTATAGAAGTCAATATTAATAATTTAGCTGCGGTTCCCTCTATCGTTTTTGGTTTGTTAGGCTTAGGTGTTTTATTAGCTGTATTTCACTTGCCGAGATCTACTCCTTTAGTAGGCGGTATAACTTTATCATTAATGACCTTACCAACCATCATTATAGCAGCAAGAGCATCTTTAAAAGCCGTGCCTCCAAGTATTAGAGAAGCAGCTTTAGCTATGGGAGCTAGCAATATGCAAACTACAATGCATCATACAGTTCCATTATCTATGCCAGGAACTTTATCTGGAACTATAATTGGTTTGGCACAGGCATTAGGAGAAACAGCGCCATTAATATTGATTGGAATGGTGGCATTTGTAAATACGATACCAGGGACACCTGTTGACCCTGCAGCAAGTTTACCAGTGCAGATTTACATTTGGTCTGAAAGCGCTGAGAGAGGCTTTGTAGAAAAAGTTTCAGCTTGCATAATGGTTCTACTTGCTTTTTTAATACTAATGAATCTAGCCGCACAAGTTGTAAGACATAAATTTGAAAAAAAATGGAGTTAAAAAAATGAATAAGATAACAGCAAGAGATGTGAATGTTTTTTATGGTTCAAAACAAGCGTTGTTTGATGTCTCTATCAACATTCAAGAAAAGGAAGTAACAGCTTTAATTGGCCCTTCAGGTTGTGGAAAATCCACTTTTTTAAGATGTATGAACAGGATGAATGATGTGATTGATATTTGCAGAGTTGAGGGCAGTATTAAAATGGACGATTTAGAACTTAATTCAAATAAATTAGATGTAGTGAGACTAAGAGAAAATGTGGGGATGGTTTTTCAAAAACCCAATCCTTTCCCAAAAACAATTTATGAAAACATTGCATATGGTCCAACTATTCATGGTCTTGCTCAAAGTAAAGAGGAAATGGATCAAATAGTTGAAACCAGTTTAAAGAAGGCCGCTTTATGGAATGAAGTAAAAGATAGGCTAGATGAAATAGGTACCGGGCTCTCTGGAGGACAACAACAACGACTATGCATTGCAAGAGCAATTTCTGTTAGCCCAGAAGTTATTTTGATGGATGAGCCTTGTTCTGCACTAGACCCAATAGCTACAGCTCAAATTGAGGAGTTGATTGATGATCTTAAAAAAGAGCATACAATTGTTATAGTAACCCATTCAATGTCCCAAGCGGCTAGGGTATCTCAAAAAACTGGTTTCTTTCATTTAGGAAAACTTATAGAATTTGGGGAGACAGAAAAAATATTTAAAAATCCTGATAATCAGCAAACACAAGATTATATAACTGGGAGGTTTGGATAATGAGCGAAAAACCACATATCGTTAAATCATACGAAGAACAATTACAATTATTAAAAGATACTATTATCAAAATGGGAGCGGGAGTTGAAAAGCAACTAGAACAATCAATCCAATCTGCAACAAAAAAAGATTTATCATTAGCTGAAAAAACTATTAAAGATGACGAGACTATTGATAGATTTGAAGTAAATATTGAAGAACAAGTAGTTAATTTAATTGCTTTAAGACAACCCATGGCGATTGATCTAAGAGAAACGGTGGTTGCTCTTAAAATTTCTTCTGACTTAGAGCGAATTGGCGATTTAGCTAAAAATATTTCTAAAAGATTAATATCAGTTGGTGTTGATTTACCTACTGAGATAGTAAAAAACTTAGAAATAGCAGGTTTGAAAGCAGCAAAACAAGTAAACTCTGTTTTGAATTCTTATTTACACAGAGACAAAGCAGTAGCAGAAAGTGTTTGGAACTCTGATGAAGAAATAGATCAAATTACAAACGTTAATATGGAAGCTGCAGTCAAACATCTTGAAAAAAATAAAAGTGATATTAAAAAAGTAACACAGCTATTATTCGTGCTTAAAAATATTGAAAGAATCGGAGATCACGCAACTAATGTTGCAGAACAAACTTACTTTTTAATCACTGGCGAATATTTAGAGGGCGATAGACCTAAAGCATAATAGATGAAGGCAAACTTATTTATAGTAGAAGATGAAATGCCCATCATCACGCTGCTTAAATATAATTTAGAGAAAGAAGGCCACAAAGTAAATTACTCTTTAAATGGAGAAGATGCTATTAGACAAATTAAAGAAAAAAACCCAGATTTAATCTTATTAGATTGGATGTTACCAGATATATCAGGTGTTGAAGTTTGCAAAAATTTAAAAAGAAGTAATCTTCACAAAAACATCCCAATCATTATGTTAACAGCTAAAGGTGAGGAAGAAGACAAACTAAAAGGATTTGAGACAGGAGCTGATGACTACGTAACTAAGCCATTTAGTCAAAAAGAACTCATTGCAAGAGTTAATGCTTTATTGAAGAGATCAAAACCAAGTGTTGCAGCTGATGTTGTAGTATTTGAGGATTTAAAAGTAGATAGAGTTCAACGGAGAGTTTACAGAGCAGATAAACAAGTCACAGTAGGCCCAACAGAATTTAAGTTAATTGATTTTTTAATAAAGAATCCAAAAAGAGTGTATTCCCGCGAGCAACTTCTTAATTCTGTATGGGGAGATGATATTTACGTGGAGTCAAGAACTATAGACGTTCATATAAGAAGACTTAGAAAAGCAATAAATATTGATGGCAAGAAAGATCTTATTAGAACAGTAAGATCTGCCGGTTATTCCTTAGATGCTTGAAGATCTTTTGGTGTTGTAAATGATGTTAATTTTCCTTTAATCTTTGTTAACTTCTCCCAACCATTGAAATTAAAGTTTACTTCAGCAACGGCTGCAGTAGGAAATTTTCTTTTTAAATTTTGCATTTGATCAGATTTTTCATTTAAGCAAATTTGACTTATTAGTTCACTCATTGAGGGTTCATGATTTATTAAAAGTAAAGTTTTATAATTATTACCTGTTTGTTTTAAGATATGAATAATCTCATCCGCACTGGCATGATAAAGCGCTTTCTTATGAATAATTTTTTTAAAATTTATTTTTTTTGATAATATATTTAATGTTTGCATTGTTCTTTTTGAGGATGAGCAATAAACTAAATCAAACTTTATTTTCTTTTTAATAAAAAATTCACAAATTAATTTTGCTGAATTTACACCTCTTTTATTTAGTGGCCTGTCATGATCATCTAAATTTGGAAAATCCCAACTAGATTTAGCGTGTCT
>MAAA01014165.1_pt1 | contig 17179 bp, 11 predicted proteins | sample 1115971 | NCBI WGS metagenome assembly MAAA01 (sample SAMN04961123, study PRJNA320927) | seawater metagenome | isolation source: sample BD02T6 sea water enriched with oil for 6 days | place: USA:Gulf of Mexico | collected 2013-07-27 | reverse complement strand
CTAAGCAGTAGTAGCAAGCTGGCCAGGGCACCACCAAAGACAGCCACGGCAAACCCCAACGTGGCCCACAATGGACGGTTTTCAATAATCATTCGCTCTGACTCACGGTAATTGGCCAGTATTTCAGCATCCATCTGCATCACAAAATTAATGGCACCTAGCAGGTTCCAAATTAATGCCACACTTGCAAGGAGCCAAAAGCTCCAGTGAACACTCGTTTTATTGATACTCATATTTACCCCCGCACTTTACTAAAGCCTAGTTTAGACACAGTGAAAGGCCTGTTCAAGAATTGCGGGTTAAAATACTCTTGAGGATTTGCTATATGTAAGCCTGAGTCATACGGTATTATCGCACCCATTAAGAGTGACCATTATTTCCGTCCATGAACAATACTTAAGTCCAACGCTAGCCATTATCGATGGTTAAGTGACTGCAAAATTCTAATATAACCTAATACAGTTCATCACTTACTCCATCCAGTCAAGTTGTGCATGTCATAGTCGAAGCCAAGTCTTCAATAAAAATCACTCATTTCATATTTAGTTTGGCTCTCAATGCCATTTCATTTACTCTACAGTAAAAATACTTACGCAATATTAAAATTGGATTACTAAATGGCTCGCTGGAAAAGTGAACTTCCTTCAAAGGAAGAGTTACATCTGCAAAAGAAAGAAAAAATAATCCATGAGGCTGCGCTGCAGTTTAGTCAGAATGGTTACCTTGGAACCAATCTTTTATCAATTGCAAAGACACTGGGCGTCACTAAAACGGCTTTGTATTATTACTTCAAGGACAAACCCACGCTGCTCCATGCATGCATGCAAACCGCGTTAAAAGGTGTACTAGAACTTCGAGACAGCATTAATCAAGAGCAAACTAATACAGGCTATCAAAAGCTCCAAGGTTTTCTAGAGAGTTACATTACTCTTGTCATTAAGAATAACTTTCAATTTTTAATGTTCTTCGACATCGATCAATTAAAACCAGAACATTTGTCAGAGATCCAGGGTTATCGTGATGAGTTCGATGCAGGTGTTAGATCACTAATTCTGGAAGGTATCGGTGATGGTTCTTTGCAAGATGGAAACCCTAAAATTATGTCCCTGACAATTTTAGGCGCTGTTAACTGGATTGCTCGTTGGTTCCGTTTAGATGGCGAACTTAGCATTGAAGAGGTAGCAAAAGAAGTTATTAGCACTTCTCTTAGAGGGCTGCAATCAAGATAGTCTGAATGGCTCTGTCAGTCATGCTTTAATTACCTTCCGGGTTTGCTGTAGAAGTTTAAAATCAATTCACTATAAATTCGACAATCTGCTGGTGATTTTAACTAAGTAATCTAGGCCGGCCCAAAAACCTAATCTGATTCATATCAGGTTAGGTTAGGTTAATCATTGCTTTATTTTTAAAGCCTGATATTCAGCGCCCAGCTTGAAATTGCCTACTGGCCATTTTGACAACTACCTACAGCGTAGGTTTTTTCAAATTTCCATGGACCTGCGCACCTGTCTATTCACCAGTACTTAGCCTATTCACTATATAAACTTAGCCGAATTCAAACAATATAATCCACATAGCCCTGATCAGAAGTGCTTACATCAGCTTTTATCGGCGTGGTCATGATCTGGACGTTTTTCTTAAAGTAGCCCCCTCCACCTAGTGCACACTTCCCCCAGATTAGGAGCTTTTTTGATCCTCGGGAAATTATCCTTCAATCATACATCTATGTTTTTAAGTTGACATAAAAACTCTCGGGACTTATATTTTACCCTTGGGTAAGTTTTTAGACCAATAAGTATAAATAAATCAGATTTGGTGCGTATGTCAAAAGTTAATGATCAAGGGCTGGATAACACTCTTACTATGCCGGGCTACTATGACAGCCCCTGGCCTACTGAATGTGGTGGTCCTCGCCGTCAAAAGGCACCCAAGTCTCCAGGGTTTGGAATCACAGAGAAAAGTGTTTTACGTGAACACACTCGTGTTAATGGCGAGTGGAACGTAATGATGGTGCTACGTGCCCCGGGTGAAGTGTTCCTGATGGGAAATAATCACATCTCGTCAAAAGAAAAGTATGGCTTTCTGGAGCGCATTGACCCCATTACGCTTGAGACCATTGCGCGCTCCCCTAATCTTCCCGCTGGTGGCCATACTTGGTGTGGAGGAGTGAGTGTTCATGAGAACGGCTTCATTTACCTTAACAACGGCAACTACTGCTATAAGTTAGATGCTGATTGTAACTTACTCGCCGAGCGCAAATTACCGCAAGACTCTGCCTATAACAGCTTCTTAATCATGGCCGATGGCAACCTGATCATGAAGAACATTGAGCACAAGTTTGATTGTGTATCCAAGTTCGTAATTCTAGAGCCTGACAATCTTGAACAGGTTGGTGAAGAAGTCACTATCCCTGAAAACTCCATGGGTCGTATCGCCATGGATACCACAGAAGAAGGCCAATTCATCTACATCCCGGGTCGGGATACTTTTTTCCGTTATCACTACGCTCAGGGCAAGCTCACTCTGGATGAAAGCTGGCAGCCTGTTTATCGTAAAGGCCCTTATGAAGAGCAAACCTTTAGCTGGGATAGCTGCATAGCGGATGGTGGATGTTACTTCCTAGATAACGGCGACAATGAAGCCAACAATGTAATCTTTGCTACACGTCCTTTCGGGCAAGACCTACCTCACCGTGGAGCAGCCTTTCAGGGTGTTGGTTCTTCGCCACAAAAACTTTTCCGTATTGATCTTAAAGACCCTAGCAAGATCGAAAAAATTGCGCCCTTTGGAACTGAACGGGGCAGTATTTTTAGCCCGCCCGCATACGATCCCATAAGAAAGATTGGAGTTGCCTTTGATACTGGTAACGGTCATTTAGGCGGTGTTCGTTATGATGAAGATGGTGGCTTTGAAACAATTTGGACTCGTGACCTGCGTATATCAATGCAGATGGTTTTATTCATGGACACGGGTGAAATTGTTGTGAACGACTTTAAAGATGGTAAAGACAATCTATTAGTTATTGATATAGAAACAGGCGAAGAAAAAGCCCGTGTCGCCACAAAAAGCCCAACAGCTAACGGCATGTTCCTGTCAACTGGTTGGAACAAGGATGTTTACTACTGCTCAATCTCATCCATCGCCCGTGTTTATGCTGATTAACTAAAATCTGGATTAAATCACCTGTCATTATTTTGGCCGGTGACACTACAATAAAAGAGGTTTCAAATGCAAAACTATGTAGCTCCTCAAAGAGAAATTAAATTCGTAATGGACGAATTGCATGACATGCAATCTCATTACAAAACATTAAAAGGCTGTGAAGATGCCAGTGAAGAAATCGTTGATGCGATTAGAGAAGAAGGCGCAAAGTTTGTTGAAAATGTGCTGGCCCCACTAAATCAATCCGGTGATCGTGAAGGTTGTACCTGGAGTAAAGAAGGTGTCACTACTCCTAAAGGTTTTAAAGAAGCATACAAGCAATGCTGCGACAATGGCTGGCCTTCTCTGATTCATCCTGAGGAGTTCGGCGGTCAAGGTCTTCCTACGACTGTTGGTGCCATGTTTACTGAAATGACTTGCTCTGCAAACTTAGCCTTTAGTTTTATGTTGGCCACCAATGGTGGTTCAATCGAAACTATTGAAACCTGGGGAACTAAAGAACAGAAACAGGCGTATTTACCTAAAATTGTTTCTGGTCAATGGTCAGGCACCATGTGTCTAACCGAATCTCATGCAGGTACTGACCTTGGTCTATTGCGTACTAAAGCTGTGCCAAACGCTGATGGCTCTTACAATCTCACAGGTCAAAAAATCTTCATCACTGAAGGTGAGCATGACAAGGCTGAAAATATTGTTCATATCGTTATTGCTCGCATCGCCGGTGCCCCAGCAGGCACTAAAGGTATTTCATTATTCATCGTCCCCAAGTTCCTTCCTGACGCCAATGGTGAAAAAGGTGAACGTAATGCAGTGAGCTGCGGTTCAATCGAACATAAAATGGGTATCCATGCCGGGCCTACTTGTGTAATGAACTTTGATGGTTCCAAAGGTTATCTCCTTGGGCCAGAAAATAAGGGTCTAAACTGCATGTTCACCTTCATGAACAATGCCCGTTTAGGTGTCGCTATTCAAGGTACTACTCACGGTGAAATAGCCTTTCAAAAAGCACTTGCTTATGCCAAAGACCGCTTACAAATGCGTTCATTGACAGGCCCTAAAAACCCAGAACTACCAGCCGACCCTATCATTGTGCACCCTGACGTTCGCCGTATGTTGCTGCAGATGAAATCCGTCACCGAAGGGGGCCGTATGTTTAACTACTACATCGCAAAGTTGTTAGATATTACACAGCGTTCTGATGATGAAGAAACGAAAAAAGAAGCAGATTATAAACTGGGTTTGCTTACGCCAATTGCCAAAGCTTTCTTAACTGAAACGGGTTTTGAATCCGCTAACCTGGGTGTGCAATGTTTCGGCGGGCATGGCTTTATTTCAGAATGGGGTCTAGAGCAGAATGTACGTGATTCACGTATTTCTACTCTTTATGAAGGCACCACAGGCATTCAATCACTAGACCTAATTGGTCGTAAGATCTTAGGTACTAAAGGTGAACGTTTAAAAGCCTTCACTAATGATATCTCAAACTTTTGTGAATCCAACTCTGGGGCTGAAAACATGAATGAATTCATCACTGATTTGCAAAAGCATAATAAAGAATGGGGCCAGTTGGCTATGAAAATTGGCGGTGCTGCTAACAAAAATCCTGATGAACTTGGTGCCGCCTCTGTAGATTTCTTAATGTACTCAGGCTATGTAACTTTGTCTTATTTCTGGGCGCAAGCTGCTGCAGTTGCATTTAAGAAACTTGCTGATGGTACTACAGAACAGGATTTCTATAATGCCAAGATTGATACTGCTCGTTTTTTCTTCCAGCGTATGTTGCCTAGGACTCGTGGTTATGTTGCCACGATGAATTCTGGCGCGGCTAACTTGATGAAGATTCATCCTGATCATTTTGCTTTTTAAGCAATATTTTATAAAACATTAATCAACAAAGAGAGGAATAATTATGGCTAATGCAATAATTGCTGGCGTAGACATGGTTAAGTTCGTTAAACCCGGACAACAGGAACCTTATCGAGTGATGGCCTCTAAAGCTATCAAAGGTGCAGTTAAGGATGCTGGCATTGACAGCAGTTTAATCCAGAGCGCCTATGGTAGTTATATCTATGGTGACTCTTGTGGAGCTCAACATGCTCTATACGATGCCTTCCAAAATGGTATCCCAGTAGTGAATGTAAACAACAACTGTTCTTCTGGTTCTACCGCTCTATTTCTTGCCCGTCAAGCTGTAATGAGTGGTGATGTTGAGTGTGCTTTGGCCTTCGGCTTTGAAGAGATGCAACCGGGTTCGCTAGGCTCTAACTGGGATGATCGTGAAAGCCCGGGAGAATCTTTTGATAAAGTGCTCGAAGAAATGGGCTACCCAAAAGCCCCTCTTGCTTTACGTTGTTTTGGTGCAGCTGGTCACTATTACATGGAAAAATACGGTGCTAAGTCCGACATCTTTGCCAAGGTAGCGGTTAAGACACGTAATCATGCAATTAAGAACCCACTGTCCCTATTCAATACACCAATGACGGTTGAAGACGTTCTAAATGCACCCGCAGTGTACATGGACTACCTAACACGTTTCATGTGTTGCCCTCCAACTTGTGGCGCTGGCGCCGCTGTTGTATGTAGCGAAGCTTTCGCTAAGAAGCACGATATCACTAACGGTATTGAAATCGTAGGTCAGGCTATGGCTTCAGATACTCCCGATACCTGGATCAATCCTATTAACTTGGCTGGTGCTGATATGACTCGCCGCGCAACTGAACAGGTTGTTAATCAATCTGGTATCGCCATTGCTGATGTTGATGTGGTTGAACTACATGATTGCTTCACGACTAACGAGGTTATCACCTATGAAGGCCTGGGCCTTTGTGCTGAAGGTGAAGCCACTAAATTCATTGCCGACGGCGATAACACTTACGGTGGTAAGTTTGTCGTTAACCCATCAGGCGGCTTGATGAGTAAAGGTCATCCAATTGGTGCTACTGGTTTGGCACAGTGTTATGAATTGGTTAACCAATTACGTGGTAATTCTGGTGTTCGCCAAATTGAAGGAGCAAGAATTGGTTTGCAGCATAATCTGGGAATAGGTGGTGCGGTTGTTGTGACTATGTACAAAGCCGCTTAACCCTTAGTCCTGTAAATAATTAGGGGGCATTCGTTGCCTCTTAATAGCCTCTCAGGTACGCCCGGCTTGGGGGGCACTTTGCTAATAATTTTAGCGCATCATAATCCATGATCGACTTATCCCATAACCCCATACCTGCTTTTCTAAAGTTTATAGCTCCCTGTAGCATTGAGCATATATGGTAGCGGCCTCTGCGCGTAGCTTATGATAGTCAAGCCCAATTGAACTTTTGTATTCCAGGGTAAGACTAAGAACCACAAAAAGTAATAACTATGGCTGTCGAACAGCTGTAATGGTAAGGAGTAACGTCTTTATCCATCGATAAGCCCTTTACTTCTATTTTAATAAAGCACTACAGTAACCTCTCTCCTACTCTTTTTTATAGGGTCAATCAAAAATAGAAGGGGGGGGGGGACTGTCAGGAGACTACGCCAACAATTGCAGAATGTGCTCGTTAATTATTGGTAACTCCATTGCCATTGAGTGATCAATGTTTGGACGTGCACAGCACCCTAAAAAATTTGGCGCTAATTATTCATGTCTAGTAGTTCGATTAAATCGCTAAAAACAAGCTTTATTTTTGGGCTTGCCAGACTGAATATATAATAGCTTACTAAAATAACATTCTACTTCCATAATTCAATTCTCTTACTGATGTTTTTTGAAAAAAACTATTCTACGGTAATTTTAAACGGAACTAAGAAGAGTCGAAAACTAGGATATCGGTAACTACTATCTAATTTTTATACGCTAAATCTCTAGCATAAAAAATGGTGAACCCACTTTGTTCATTCTAGTTTCTAAAAAGAATGAATAACGTGGATTTGTTAAATAATACTCCAATAAAAACGCTCTAATGGAAAATAACTATTCCCACACCACTGTTTTTACTTCAGCGTGTTGTTGCACTATGGCTTGATATTGATTCGCTAGTTCATTACGCTTTATTTTTAGAGTAGGTGTCATCAATCCATTTTCAGGCAGCCATTCATCTTTTACCACAATTAATCCATTAAGCACTTCATGAGATTGAAGAACACCATTGACCCTGGAAAAGCTTTCTTGCAATTCTTGCCTCACGATTTCTTTTGATCTTCCCCGAGCTTGCTCAGAAAGCACTACTAGTGCGATGGGCTGTGGCAGGCCTATCCCCAAGACACACAGTTGCTCTATATTAGTATTTTCCGCCAATAGGTTTTCAATATTGGATGGATTAATAAATTCACCCTTGGCAGTTTTAAAGGTATCTTGAATGCGTCCAGTGATTTTTAGAAAGCCGTCATGGCATAACTCACCTTTGTCACCAGTGTGGTAGTAACCGTCTTTGATGACTTCGTTAGTTTTTTCTTCATCCAAATAGTAGCCTTTCATGGTGGCTGGGCTTTTAATTAAAATCTCGCCTATTTCTGAAATTTTTATTTCGCAATCCTGTAGCGATTTCCCCACAGTACCAAAGCGAATATCGTTAGAAGTGTTGAGACTGCCATAGCCCCAGTTTTCAGTCATGCCATAGCCCTCCTGAATATTAATACCTAGACGGCCATACCATTCCATTACAGAAGGCGACAACGGTGCAGCCCCAGAGAAAAACATAGAGGCATTATTCAATCCCATACCTTTACGAATTTTATTCTTAAAAAACCAGTTTATAATGGGAGCGCTAAGTAATGTATTCAGCTTTTTCTGAGGTATTTTTTCTAATATCCCCATCTGAAATTTTGTCCAAAGTCTGGGGACGGCGAAGAAGCGAGTAGGACTTATCAAGCGTAAATCCTCTGAAAAGGTAGCCAGAGACTCGGTAAAAGATACGGTATGACCAGCATAAAGGCTGGGCATTTCCACAGCGATACGCTCTGCAACATGAGCAAGGGGCAAGAAGGACATCGCATGCTCGCGGTGCGTTAGCTTAAAGTCCCGGATACTATTGGTGGTAGCAAACGCAGCGGACCTAAAATCATTCACTACCCCCTTGGGGTTACCTGTGGTTCCCGAGGTGTAAACTATGGTAAAAATATCATCCAATGTTGGATGATATGGGTTATCTATGGGCGGGATCTTTTTGATTAAATCATTCCACATGAGAGGTGCATGAATGCCTTCATAATTAAAGCCAATTTGCAGGATCTTAGCGGGAATAATATTTTGAATTTGTTCAGGGTTATCTAATTTACCGACAAATACCACACTTGCCTCGCTGTGCTGCAGTACAAACTTAATGGAATCATCAGACTGAGTAGGGTATAGGGGCACACTGATGCAACCGCTCATCATAATGGCCAGATCAGAAATAATCCATTCGGCACAATTTTTAGAAATAATGGCGACACGACTGCCTTTTTCCAAATCTAAATTTTTCAGAACCGCCGCTATGCGACGAGCTTCGTCGGCCACATCTGACCAACTGTATTCTTGCCAAATACGATTTCTAGGTTGGCGTAAATACGTGCTGTTAGGCTTAGTTTTTTCCCATTTGTACAGATAATCAAGTGGGGTTAGATAATTCATTTCTTTCTCCTATAGCAGGTATAGCCCGGCTATACCTGCATATATATTTTTTATATTTTCGAGGTCAGTTGCTAAAGGCTGGATAATTTAAAATAATGAGTTAAGTTAATGTTTTTAAAGCTTAGATGAAGATATAACATTGCTTTCCTTGGTTAATTCAACCATAAAATAGTCCGCACAGTGCCGACTTGCCATGATCATGCATAAAAAAGCTGAAGGCAGTCTAACCAATGAACCCTTTGGTAAGCCTGATAAATCACACTCCCTCCACCTTTTCCCCCTTGCTCTTTATGTGCTTGACCCTGGCATCGGCAATACCGTCCACTACAAACGGCGGATTGAATCCGTCATAAAGCGCATTGTGAACGACCTCACCTTCCATCATTGTTGGCAGTATGGTGGCGGCGCTTAGCACTTCATCAATGAAAAATTTATCCTGTCCCTGCAAAGTTTGATACTTGAGCTGTAATTGCTCGAAGGACCACACCCGATTTTGGTGAACTCTAAAGGTGCCTTGTTGGCCATAGACAGTGGCTTCAAATGATTTACTTCCTTTTTTACTTGCCATGGCACAGGCCTTGGCAAATGGGATATAGGTTTTACTGACAAACCCTAATAGTTTTTCCAGGCTTTCAGGCAGGCCATTATCAAGATCTATCCAGTCACCAAATTCGGTTTGTCCAGCACAGCCACGGCTATCCCCCAAATCATGAATATTTTCCAACCAACGGCAGGTACGCGGTGCATTAACTTCCAACAATTCGTGTGACTGTGGATCATTAAACAAATGAGCTCTAAGGGGCCCGAACAAAGAAAAGTCGGCCATGGAAGGCTTAAAACCAAGAATGTATTGATAATGTTTAAAGTGTTCTTCCAATATGTATAACAGATCTAAAATCTGTTGATCCATATTTGCACGCATTCCCTCACCGTCTAAACCAAGGTGTTTATTGAAACCGGCTTGTCGATTTGAAAAAAACGATGCCATCTCTTTGGTATTTGCGCTGGGACTACCAACGGCCATGCTACGGGCGACACGGTGGCTGACGGTATTACGATTTTGCTCGTTACCCCAACGAGTATGCATGGAGATACGCGGCATATATTCATCAGCAAATTCTTCCAATAACCACATAATAAATGCTAGGCGTGCATCGGCAGGAATCGTGGGGTTTTGTGGGTATTTTTTTTCAAAATATTCAAGTATTGGAGTGGAATCCTGCATTACCTTCTCATCCGGTGTCAGCAACACCGGCATGATTCCCTGTCCCACCAACTTGGGAATTTCATTTTCGTAGGCATCAATATTAATTTCCATGCGTTTATAAGGTACTCCCTTATAGTTCATGTAGCTCATGACCTTGTGAGAGTAGGGGGAGGCATTCATTTGCCAGATACGATAAAAGCTTTCTTGGCCGGGTTTAAGATCATGACTGTCGGTCAATATTTTTTGTTCATGCAATATATTTGCAGGTATGGTCTTAGCCATTTTTAATACCCTCTATTAGTTATTTTCACAATAAAATAGCGTGAAATTTTACTGTATTACTGCCTTACTATAGATTTGCACATGGCTATTCTACAGTCTCTTAAGCGACTACTTACCGGCCCGCCTTAATGCACTTGATTTAAACTCTTTACGCTTAAACTTTTTTCCAAAAACGTAAGCATTTCGCTCTTCATTACTAAGCTCCACCAGATAACGACCGGAAAGTAAATCGTAAGTGACGGTAGAGGCATAAACCGCAACATCGGCATTCACCAATTGAATGGGATGGCCTTCATCAATGCGGGACAAATTACCATGAGCATCATAGCTATCGCTTAGGGCTATTTGCCAGGTGTCTTCATCCACATAGAATGTGCGTTTGCCAAACAGGTGACGGGCTTTTTCTTTCAATGTAGCTTCTACTTTCCACACGCGGTGTAATTCATAACGAGTGTAATCCTGGTTAAGGTGGTTTACCTGAATGATGTCTGCATAACGGGCCTCTTCATCGGCTATCTTGTATGAATTATAGGGAATGTAAATTTCCTTTTTCCCTACCAGTTTCCAATTAAATCGGTCTGGCGCACCATTAAACATATCCATCTCATCAACAGTGCGTAATCCTTCGGAACCATTGACCGGTGCATCGTAAGCAACACTAGGGGCACGGCGAGTGCGCCTCTGTCCTGAGTTGTAGAGCCAGGCGATACGAGCTTGTTTCACTTGGTCTAGGGTTTCGTGAGCTAAAAAATGATTGCCTGCAAATCGTGCTGGGCTGGTAATGGAGCGCCGAAAATAAAATAAAATATTGTCATCTTCACTTTCATCATAGCCACCCACTAACGCATGTGGAGTGGTCAGAATGGAGGTAGCCCGAATGGGGGTAAAGCTGCCGTTATTCTGTACTACCATGGTAGAAGTGGTGCGTGAAACGGCACCGCCGCGATAACGGCTTACATGATTCCATATCACTTCCAATCCATTTTTGGGTAAGGCGAAGGGAATGGTTTCGTCAAAGTTTTTAAGGCCATTACCGCTGGCCGTTAATTCTGTATTAGTGGCATTTTTTTTGGCCTTGGCATAAATATGTTGCGGATAAGCCGCGCTGCGATGAGTTTCATACACAGGCATCTTGTAGGTAGCCGGGTACTTGGCAAACAAAGCTAGTTGACCCTGGGTTAATTTCTGTTTGTATTGATCCAGGTTTTCACTGGTAATAACAAACAGAGGTTTTTCATTCTTGTAGATATTTTCAAGAGGGTTGGCGATTGACTTATGCGGAAGCCCACCTGTGTAAGCTGGAATAACTCCTGATACATTTTTAGAAGCCTGAGCACCTATAGGAGTTAATTCATTACCTAGCTGACTTGCCTCATTTGGCGATACAAGGCTTAGAGCTGTACTGCTTATCATCAACAGCGCAGTGACTGTCATCATTTTTATTTTCATATTAAGTTCTCTAGATGAGCCCGTATTACAGGCTCATACTTTCTAATGACTGGAATATTTTAAAATTAAAACTGAACACCTACACTGGCGGTCATATAATCACGGTCACCCTTGCGACTAAATTCTCCTCCCCAGAATTGCGTATAGGAAAGTGAAGCCTTATAGGTGGATAAGTAGTTAGCATCTATCCCCATGGAAAGAGACTTCTCCCCCTCTTTAAAACCGGTGGTGGCAACGGGTGCATTACCCTCTATACCTTCACTGAATGATAGTTTTGGTTGAAGGTTCACACCCGAAAAGGCATTAGAGTAATCTGCTAAAATTTGTAAGTTAATTCCAGAAGATTCAGGGGTATCAAAACTTCCTGCTTCACCATTCTCTGAGCCACCAAACTTAATTTCGTTATCACCTTCTTTAAGGCCATGTACCCGGGTATAAGCAAGCTCGCCTACCAGGGTTAAACTATCAGCTCCCAGTGCGCCATCAAATAATTTGATGGCGGTAAATTGTGCCTGAGAGGTATCGAATAATCGGTAGCCTGTCACTTCTCCGCCAGCTTCTACCTGGTCTACATCGTCACTGAGAATGGTGGAGCCAAAACCTTGGCTATTAGCGATTACATCGGCATCGATAGAAACCAAAATAAACTGGGCTACGTTTATTTGAAGCGGCATATCAAGGCGATGAGATACTTCTCCAGATAGGGCCACGCCACCCAGTGTGGATGCAAAACTTAACCCCAGCAATTCCTGATCTTCAACGTACTCGGTATAAAAAGTGGCATCGCTCAACGCTGCCTGGCCATAACCCTGAAGGTAAACAAAACCCAGTTGTTGTTGAGTAAGCCCAAGATTAGTAGCCGCGGCTTGCTGCATGGCAGCAAGACCCGCTACATTCAAACTGTCATCACTCAAATTGGTCTGAGTACCTGATTGATTCGGGGTAGTAGAGTGCTGAGTCTTCCAGTACAGGCTAACCTCAGTGTCATTTAAATCTTCAATCACATAACGCATGGCGAAGCCAAATTGGCCATCTGAATCCGGGCGACGGGTGCCCTCTTCATTTCTGACAATATGAGTATCGTAAAACTTCACGGTACTCAAGTCACAACCTTCGGCGACCGTATCTGTGGGGGAGAAATAGGTACCACAGCCAGGCATCACCGTTTCCTGATAATCCAGAAGATAGAAGGCTTCCATGTTTAAGTTATCCGACAAGCCCAGGCTGCCAAATAACATATTAGTGGGTAGCAGGCCCTCTTTAACTTCGGCACCGGCACGAGTAAAAGCATTCACATCTATGGCATTGATCGAATTTATACCGCCGCGTATGAAAGTACTTTCACCCCAGCTAATCACTTGTTTTCCAAGACGAACATCTAATGGCATATCACCCAAATCAAAGGAGCCATAGACAAAGGCATCGAGTATTTCAGCCCCCGAAAATTTTGATAAATCATTGAAGTTGGAATCATCAATGCGGCCACCCTCATGGGTCACGGTATTGCCATGATTACCCGCTAGAGTAGCGGTGCTGGATGAACCATGGTTTACGTTATTGTTCTCAAGGGCAGAGTCATACCAGTACTTTCCACGAACAAATGCACCATAGTTTTGATAGCTTAATGACAAGCTGTGACTGCCTTTAAAAATCTGACTAAAGGCATCGCCATTGGAGTAGTTACGATCACTGTCATCAACATTGTTATCAACCGCTAAATCCTGGTCTATGTTTTCCACGCGCCAACTTGAACCGATTGAAATATCTGAATCAAAAGAGCCTTCAATATTTCCTGAATAAAATTCAAAGGATTGAGCCTGAGCTGCCATCAAAATTGGAATGATGATAGCCAGGGGTTTCTTGCAGGTTAACTTTTCTTTATTAGTATTCATTTTAAATTTCCAAAATTATTTTTATTTTTTATAAGATTTTAATTTTATAAGCAGATTTATTTTTGTCTGATGTTTACTCCTGAATATTCAACTTTATTCTTGTGCCATCTCTTGCCATTGAAAGTTTGCCCTTATAAAAATCTGCCATGCCCTTCATGAAGTAGGATTCAGCTAAGCCAATGGCAGGTATCGGTGGAATCATGTGGGTTAATACCAGACTCTTAACTTGAGCCTGTTGGGCCAGCTTGGACAGGGCAATGGTTTCGGTATGAACGGCGGCAATATTATTTACCGTCTTGGAATCAATAGAGAGGTTAAGTTCGTCAACCAGAATGGCGACCTTATCCATTAAGCTTTTGTTATAGGCTTCGTGAATAAGAAGGTCGACCCCCTGACTATGACTAACGATGGCATTGGTGGCACGAGTATCACCCGAAAAAACAACTGTCTTGCCACGGTATTCAATCCTGTAACCGTAAGCGTATCCCCAGTTAGGATGATCCACCCTGAAGGCCTTAACGATTAGGCCACTCTTGGCATAAACCACATGAGCAAATTCATCATCCACGGCTACTTCTTTAATCTTGCCCCAGATATTTTCCTTGTTCTTTTTAACATTATTATCAAATGTCACCAGGCGTTCATCTATGTCCTCTTTGTACACCTGCATGAAGCCGTCAATTACATTTTTAATGCCCACTGGGCCAATCACATCCACCGCCTTATCTCGGCCAGCCACCCAGCCGTTTTGAATCACCTCACCTAAACCCGACACATGATCCGAGTGCAGGTGAGTGATAAATACCGCGTTAAGTTTTTGCCACGGTGCCTTCATTTTTTCCATGGACCACAGCGCACCCTGACCGGCATCAAATAAAATGTTTTGCTGGCCAGCGCTGATCATCAAACAGGGTTGAGCTCTATCCTTATTAAAGCGAGGGGTACCGGTTCCGCAAAACATTACTTCAAAATGATCATCACTCACTTCTTGCGTAATAAAGGCCTTCTTCATCTCGCCCTTTAATGCAAGATTAATGAGCGCATCCAAATTAGCGAAAATGACTAGGCCAGCCAACAAGGGAATGCCAATGGCAAAACCAAAAAAATTAATATTGCGTTTAGATAACATGGTAGTACCTCTTTTATTAGGATTAACAAATCGTCAACTTGCCTTTCCTTAATGACTCTTCATTTACCTATCTCGCCCGCGAACAGCTCAATATAGTTAATGAAAATAAATTATTAAGCCCAGGGTTAATAAACTTTTTATTGACCCTAAAACTAGATTTATTACTCTGGTTTATAGATTATAGGTGGCTAAATTTATTCCGTTTGAGCACTAATGTTTTCTAGGAGGACGTGAGCTTGGGTATAAATTTCTGGAAGATAAGAGCTCAAGGTACTCATCTCCTCTATGCAGTGTTTCTGCAAGGCCAAAGCATCCGATTCACTGATTGCCAGGCGCCTGCTAATGGGATTATTGGCCACAAGATCTATGGCGGCTGCGGTCAAAGAACCTGCATCCCGATCTGCCAAAACCCCCATCCAAAAGCGTGAACGCACTTCCACACCCCAGGGCTTGTTACGAGCCACGTGGCACATCTCTGCCATATTCATGCTGCTTTCAAGTTCACCTACCACGGCACAAATGGCCTTGGTATCTTGATTACTGGGATCAAAGCCAAGAACCTGAATGGGTTCCACAAATTGAATTCTCAGCTTAACCATCTGGCCACCAATGACTTCATGAACCAGGTGATGAGCACCAACAATTTCACCGGGCTTTTTATGATCCCAATCCATCCAGCTATGAGCTTCTGGCTCCCACCTTTGATACTGCTCTGTAGTCTGCAGGTAATCGGTGAACCACCACTTGTACATATCAGCGGTCGCATTGGGAAAGTTAACCAGGGAGGTCACCATAAAGGTGCCATCACTAAGCCTTTGCACACCGTTTTCCAACTCAACATAGGCATCCGTTTTGAAATCCTGATAGCTGTCTTCACGACTGGTGCCACTGAATAACAGGGCTGCCAAAACCAGAATCACAGCAAGTGACACGGCAATTTTTTTAGAGAGAGTTAGATTCATACCGTTAATTCTATTCATCGAGTGTAGAATTAATATTAATTCATCACTCGATGAATAATCAAGTAAATTTATTTAAGGCACGGGGAATTGGCCTTGAAAAAATTCGAGGCTTCTCTGAGAGCACCGTTAAAACAGGGCTAAGGGGATATAGTTAGTTTTGAAAAAATTCAGTGCCCAGCTCTAGGCCATAGGGCTTTACACACATAAGAAGTGAAATTAGGAAGCTAGAGCCTATGAAAATAGAGTTAGCCTCCAACAGAATTGGGCAAACAGCGGGTAAACAGGTTTTAATATTTAGTTGAAAAGGCTAAAAAGAAACACTATTTATCAGGCAGTAAAAAGGTGGCTTGCACTGTTTCTCTTAGCTGTTCAATAAACTGCTTCGAGCCAACCTTGGCTCCAGGAAATTGATTGATTAATCCAGGAAAAGCCAGGGGCATGGCAATGGCGTGAACCATCATGAAATACAGCATGCGTGGATCACCCTTGGCTACGTGGCCCTGCTCAATGCCTGCGTTTATTAATGGCGTGAACAGGGTAATGGCAGGTCGCACAAAGTGCTCAACAATAAAGTCTATGCGCGGCCCTGTCACTGTGGCCTCATTGGAGATGAACATGGCCAGCTCCGGCTGACTGGCGCTAAAATCAATATAGTTATTCAGGGCAATAATTAACATCTGCCGGGTATCGCCCTGATGCTGGGCCAGCTCTTGAAGTACAACGGCAGTTTGCGCTTTAAAATCCAGCGAGATTCTGCGAACCACTTCTTCCCATAAACCCTGCTTCGAGCCAAAATAATGCCTTATGAGTGCAGCATCGAGCCCACCCTCGGCGGCAATTTTGCGCACGCTGGCTGCTTCAAAACCCTGCTGGGAAAATACTTTTAAGGCACTGGCTATCAGCGCCTCGCGGGCATCTTCGTTGCGTTGTCCGGCCGGGCGTCCACGGGATGCTTTTTTGCTGGTGTCATTCATTCAATGAGTCAAAACAAGTGAAATTGGCGCCAGTATAATTCTTTGTGGGCAAAGCTGCGAGATAACTCATATTTTTCAATAAATATTTCATTAACATTCAAACGACTCACCAACACCAACTTCAAGACAATTGATTAGGAGTTCGAGTATGCCGTTATCATCTATATTTTTATCAATCGTAATTATTTATAGAATAAAAAAGGGGAGCTGATCATATTAGACCAGCCCCCCTTTTTCTTAAGCCAATTGGTTTAAGGTAGCAATCTTATTTGAAATCATACCTCACAGATAATTTAATAGCGGAATAGTCGTCTTTACTTGTATCCCACTCGTACGCTAGCCCCGTAGAGATTTCAGCGGCCATGAAGTAACGTCCAGATAATTCAAAAAGAGTTTCCTCATCTTCACCATCAAGTTCTCGTTCGATTTCAAAACTCACCTGATAAGCTGCATTATTCGAAAACCCAATTCCCACATAAACATCTTTCACAGTATCGTTGTTACCGACAGAACCAGAACCAAAACCAAAACCAAA
>MAAA01014164.1_pt1 | contig 17221 bp, 13 predicted proteins | sample 1115971 | NCBI WGS metagenome assembly MAAA01 (sample SAMN04961123, study PRJNA320927) | seawater metagenome | isolation source: sample BD02T6 sea water enriched with oil for 6 days | place: USA:Gulf of Mexico | collected 2013-07-27 | reverse complement strand
GTTTGGGTAACAGACATAACCTATATTCGTACTTATGAAGGTTGGCTTTACCTTGGTGTGATCATTGATTTGTTTTCTCGGCAGGTAGTTGGCTGGTCTATGAGTGATCGAATTAATACCGACCTGGTACTCAATGCCATTACGATGGCCATCTGGCGGCGTAAACCAAAAGGCAATGTGATACTGCATTCTGATCAAGGTTGTCAGTACACCAGTTATGATTGGCAAAGTATGCTGGAGACGAACAACCTAACTGTGAGCATGAGCCGCAGAGGGAATTGTCATGATAATGCCTGCGCTGAAAGCTTCTTTGCGTTGCTAAAAAGGGAGCGCATTCGTCGTAAGATCTACCGAACCCGCGAGGAAGGAAAAGCGGATGTATTTAATTATATTGAGCTGTTCTATAATTCAACTCGTCGTCACGGGAATAATAATGATGTGTCGCCAATGGAATATGAAAAGAACTATTTAGTGAAGCAACAGGGTGTCTAGAAAACTTGGGGCGATTCAGTGGTCTTCCCCCCGATTAATTGGAGACTACTTTATCTACCCTGCACTTTGTCCAGATTTTATCGGCGATTCATAATATAAATTTTAATGTAATCGAAGTGTGTTATTAAATATTATTAGTCTAGGTGGGAGTGATCGTGTTGTAAATCTGTAGACCTTTTTGCCAGTTCAGGCTCATTATGAGCAGAAAGCCTGCCAGTAGCACGCCTATGGTCATACTGGAAATTATTATTACGTTTTTAATTTTTATTCTCCGTTGGTTGATGAATAACTATCCAGTAGGATATTATTTTTAACGTAGGTAAATCCTAAAAATGGTAATTATGTGAATTTACTACTGAACTGGAATCAGCAGTAAAAGTCTATTTTACAACAGCTTGCTATTTAGAAACGATATTTATTCTCTTGGATATTTCCATATATTCTTGAGGTTAGTTCAGTATATGTTTTTGTATTAGGCAATAAGACGTATACGGGATCAGAAATCAGCTCAATATTAAAACCTTGCTTTTTCAAGTTAGTTTTCTTGTATTTAAAGGTACCTGTCTTGTCCAGAGTGTTTTGTAGGCGAATAAACAGTGGAATGGCATAGGGGGGCATACAAGCTTCAAAGCCTTGATACAGGGTCTCAAAATTTAGCTCTGAATCTTTAGTGGGGACTAGTGATATCATGCCTGCCCGGCCGTTGGTATGGGGTATCTCCACACCAAAGGCTACGGCCTCTTCCACATGTTGTTGTTGATTTACCATGTTTTCAATTTCGGTAGTGGATACATTTTCACCCTTCCAGCGATAGGTATCACCAAGGCGATCAACAAACTGCGCATGCTTACAGCCAATATCCCGCATGAGATCACCGGTATTAAACCAGCGATCACCATCTGCAAAGACATCGTGCAATATAACGCTTTTAGATTTAGCGCCTTCGGTATAGCCCGTGAAGGGAAATTCAGTAGTAATGCGAGTAATCATGAGGCCTGGTTCACCGATATGGCATCGCAGCATGCGTCCATTTTCGTCTCGATAAGGTTCTGCCGTCTCAGGATCACATTTAGCCACAGCGAATGTACCTGGCGTGAACCCGACAGTGTTGTCAAAATTTAACACATTAACAAAGCCAATATTTCCTTCTGAAGAACCGTATAGTTCGATAACTTTGTGAATATCAAAGCGAGTTTTAAAGGCCTTCCAAATAGCGGGACGCAGGCCGTTTCCTATCATGGTAGTAACGGAATTGTTCTTCTCCTCGGGAGACGGCTGGTGATTCATGAGGTATCGACAGAGTTCGCCAATATATCCAAATGCGGTGACATTATATTTTTTTACATCGCTCCAAAAATTTGATGCACTGAATTTTTTTCGCAAGGCCACAGGGCACCCTGCCGCCATGGCGGTAGCCCAGCAAATGGCCAGTGCAGTGCCGTGAAACAGAGGTAAGGTGATATATAAGCAGTCAGAGGGTTTTAGATTGGCAGCAAAGAGCCCATAAGCACCATAGGCTTTCATCCATTTTCCATGTGTGAAGATAGTTGCTTTTGGTAACCCGGTGGTTCCCGAAGTGTAAATATAGAAACAGGGATCGCTAATGGTTATTAACTTTGTTGTGGCAGGGTTATTCGATGAAAATGTTAAGATTACTTTGCCAAGATTAATATAAGACACAGGCGCAGTGCCTGGGTCTTTAAGGGTGTCTTTATCGGCCAGCATAAATACGTTACTGGTGTCTGTGTTTGGCAGGTCGTTTCTTACTTCTTCAAACGCATTAATTAGTTCTTCACCAATGATATAAAACTTCGGTTTCACCAACGCCATGCTGTGGTGCAATGCTTGACCTTTTTGCTGAGTATTGACGACCGCAGAAATTGCGCCGATTTTTGATAAGCCACCGATGACCGCTAGCATTTCGGGTCTGTTTTCCAGAAGAACAGCAACCACATCGCCCTTGGCTATATTTCGGTGTTGAAAATAGTGAGCTAGGCGATTAGTCCAAGCGTTAAAGTCACTGTAGGTAATCGCTACGTCATTGAAGAGTATGGCATGGTTGTGGGGGTGTTTTTTCGCGTTTCGCTCTATGGCCCAGCCGATAGAGTAGGGTTTTGTTTGATCTTTTAATTTGGAATAATACAGGCCCTTTACGACAGAAGGTAAGCGTTTCACTAAACTGGGGATCTTTTTTATAACATCTTTAGTTGTAATAAGATCAAATTCATTGGCTTCATTTACATCCAATTTAGTCGTTGCGTATTCTTCACTCGTAGTACTTATTTTCGTAGTAGGTGTATGCATTGTTTTTACCTTTAGGTGTGACAGTTTACTATCGATGCTTTTATTATCAGTAAACCAGGCTTATTGCGGTGTATTACTGGTAACCTGATACTCATTCGGAAATACGCTACCCTGAGGAAAATTCGGTAATCCAGATTAAGTTCAGAGTCATAATTATTTTGTTTTATTATTTGAGTGATGTGTTTTGCATAAAAGTTTGTACTTAAAATGGCCTTTACTTACGTGGCTTTTATATTCAGGAAGATAAGTGTTGCTCACGATATTCTAGCGGCGACATGCCGGTCCATGATCTAAACGCCCTAAAGAAATTGGGAGCCTCGGAATAACCAACCAGAAAAGCAATTTCATTTACGGAGTATTCACCAGCAGTAAGATATTCCATGGCTAATGACTTTCGCGTTTCTTCTACCAGAACTTTGTAGCTAATATTATCTTCCTTAAGCCGACGCTGAAATGTTCGTAGCGGGATTCTCATTGCTTTCGCCATAGATTTGGTTGATACATCGCCTGTAAACAGCATTCTTCCTATAATGAACCGCATCTGGTCTTCCAGGGGGTTACTACCCTTAGTCTCTGAAAACAGCTTTTCGGAACCGACTAGCTTTTGGTAGGTGGGGTAATCAAAATGCTTTATATCCATCTCTAACCAGTCGTTACTAAGTTGGAAGCAAGTCTTTGGTTGATTAAATCTAACTTGACTCTTGAAGTGGTGCTGGTAAAAATCTTCATAACCTTCGGGGCAGGAATGAGAAAAATCCACAGATAGAATGCCTTTGCCACCTAAAAACTCAGCGGATCTATACATAATGACCATAGCAACATCAATGAAATGGTAAGGGATCTTATTGATTTCAGTAGCGTCCAGCGTCCAAACCCAGCTTCCTTGTTGTTGCTTAATGTCTATCATGAATGCATCGATATAGATTTGGTGATATCGGTTGAATTGCAGTAGCGCATCCTTCACATTTGTGCCGAAAAAGAATAAATCGTAAAACCACTTTAGGTTTTTCAGGCCAACAAGTTGTCCAATCTTCAGTCCAAATACAGGGTCCTTTAGGCGTATAGCCTCGGATGCAATCAGGTCATACATAATGTGAATAGGTGGCCTATTGGCATCATCATCTAGGACTGATGGCTCAAGGCCGTAATTTGACAGCACAGTATCGTAATTGAGCCTGCCGCCAAGCACGCCAAGGGAATGCAGAAGATTCTTTACCATGACAACAGATATGGTTGCGGAAGCAGTCATTTGTATGCAATACCTCTATATCAATAAAAATCAACATAAACCCATTTGGCTGAAAGCACTAAATATGCGCCGCTAGCGGCATCTAACACCCAAGTACATAATGTACTCATAGCAAGGATTGGTTGCTATATCATAGCCCGCCAATAGAACATATTGTGCAGCTAGGTGGTATTTTTATACGTATACGATTGATGGCATAGGCCCCCTGATAAATATCACCCGGTTGTAACTATCCTGGCTAAAAACGGTGCCCTACCTAGGCCAAAAACAGTCTTCGGTGCTTATTCTCCAGTTTATTTGGCAACCTTTATTAGTATTCATAAAGGTGGTTATCTTTTGCTCGAATCTGTTTTCATTATAGTTACTGTTTAAATCTGCTCCAAAATTAGTACCCGTTTAATGATCCGCTTCTCTTGCTGACTTGATTCCATTGCTAATGCTTAATTCTTCGAAATCAGTAGGCGGCGACACTGAAGCGTATTGGCGGTCTATGATATTGGATTGAACCTTGGCAATAGGTAGATTAGATTTTACCCCCGCCCCCGGAAAATGGGTGGTTCAATTAGTCAAATAAATTAAACGACGGAGATAAAATGGCTCTTTTAGATATATGCCGAATTGTTCTCACAGTACTGGTAGGAATGATCTTTTCACCGAAACGATTACCACTACGTTCTTGGGGCAGTGAGTATATTTGCCGTATTGCTAAGCGTCTTGGTCGTGAGTCCATAGGTAAACCCATTACTTGGTTACGCACTCGGCAGGAACTACTAAAATTTAGTTCTCCCGATCTGTTGAAGGTTAAAAAGGAGTTTAAGTATGTTGCAGGCGTTGGGTGTGTGTCATACACGCCTAAGCATGTAGACGACAGTGGCACTTTGATTATTTATCTTCACGGGGGAGGGTATGTTACTGGGTCAATTTCAGTTTATGCCACAACCATGGTACGAATTGCACTAGCAACTAAGTCCAAGGTTATTGGTCCCGAGTACCGGCTCGCGCCAGAGCACGCCTTGCCTGCTGCTCAGGATGACTGTTTGGCTGTGACGCTAGCAATACTCAATAACATCGAAAATCGAGATAAAAAAGTGATTCTAATGGGGGACTCTGCTGGTGGGGGTCTTTGCTTATCCACACTCAGAAGTCTAAATACGGCTAAGAATATAAAAACAATAGATGCGTGTGTGTTGATGTCGCCCTGGTTGGCCGCAACCGATGCCGCAGCCGATCATGCATGGTTTGCGCATAAGAATGAAAAAAGCGATTTCCTGGATCGAGATATATTAACCTACTTGATTGGGATGAGCTATAAAGATAAAAAGACACAAGAACATCATCTTGATCTTATGGATATGGATATTTCTCTACTTCCTCCTTTGTATATTCAAGCCGGGAGTGCGGAGGTTTTTATAAAACAAATATCCGCATTTACTGCGCGACTAAAGCAGGCCAAAGCTGATTACCAATATGATGTATTTGAACATCAGTTTCATGTGTTTCAAAGCTTTGCACCATTTGTAAAAGAAGAGGTTGAAGCGATGAACCGGATAGGTGAGTTTGTAGCAGGGGTACGATCTGCAAGCGTATTTGACGGTAAACTTCAGTCTCAAGCGAAATAGGCTAACGACTTAGGCAATACAGCCCCGTCGGTGTGCAATTTATTGTGTTTTTTGCGGTCCCGTTATCATAAGTACTTTGGATATATTATTGGTGCTGTAAATATGCCCTTTACCCTGGTTGTCAATCCTCCAAAAAAATCAAGAATGATGACGGAAGAAAGATTTGGGCCGTTATTAACTATTGTTACTTATAAGAAGATGGGTGATGCCATCGACTATGTGAACTCAGGTAAGAAGCCCCTGGATATAGTTATATTTTTAAGTAGAGGAGTAACATTGAGATGATTTTTAAAAACACCCGCTCCGGATTGGGCATCTTTTATAAAGGAGATGATATTCTAGATCTGTTGTGATCAATGTTTGTAAACTATTTTCTAGTTTAGGTATTTCTCCTTGATTATGTTTCTGGAGGGGTAAAATGGGAGTGGTTAACAACATAACCTTCGGATTTTAGCCAGGCAAAGGCCTCTTTTTCCTGGGCAAAACAGCGGAAGTCAACGGCCCCTATTGATTTAATAGTCAGGCGCTCTATCTGAAGATTTTTTATCAGATTAGGGCTATAGACTGTGACGATTTTTCTTAAGTCATGCTCCATACACCATTGAACGAGTTCATTGCTAATCTGTTCAGTTTCTGGCGTTCCCAACTCCCAGTCATTTAAGTAAACAATCATTGCCCAGGGCTGTTTAATCAGTTCTTTAAGGGAGTCTTTCAATTTTGTGCAATAGAGTCTAGCCTCTTCTTTATTCCAGGCGCCATTAATCCTGCTCAAACAAACTTGATTATCGACTTTTATATCGAAGGAACCATGTCCAATCATAATTTTTAACCTCTACTTTGAATATAGGTCATCAGGTATAGTTTTCCATATAAGGAATGGTGATTAAAACTCAGGATTATAATAAAAAGAACGAATAACAGTTTAGTGTACAGCTTAAGATAATTACAACAGTTCAATGTGGGCTGGGTATATTGGCTAGAAAATAATTAGTCTTAAAGGATGCTAATTTAGAAACCCTTAAGTTTACTCAATTTCGTTCTAGTATAAAAATAGCTTTAAACCTCCAGTGTACTCCGCTCTTTACGCTGGTGCTGGGTTCACCCTGTGATATCTCGCTCCATTATCTGTGCCAGTCCAACGCCAGTTCCATTCTTAAAACGTACCATTACCGCTAGAGAAGTGTTTAATTTAGCGGTAATGACATTGTCAAACTCGATGTACTGATGGCATAACACCAACCTAAGCGGCAATAGCACTATTTGTATTAAGCCAATCAAGCATTGTTTTTGATATTTCAGGTAAAAAGGTACCTCCTATAGTCCAGTGACAGGCATTTTCAATTTCACACCAAGTGACTTGATGGCCATATTTCTGAGCAATTCGCCTTTGAATGCTAATGGGGGTTATCTTGTCGTCTGTGCCGCCTATGACCAAAACTGGACATTTTACGTTGGCGGCATTCACTAGGGTCTTAGGGGTTTTATATAAAAACCACATGGCAATTTGCCAGGATACGCGGCCAGACTCCAATGTGAGCTCTGCATGTAATGCTTCCTGCACGTCTCTTGATTGTGAATTGGCTACGCCATATTGAATATTTCTTATGTTTAAATTGGTAATGGATTTCCACAGTGGAAACTTCAATAAATTATGGCCAAGGGTCCGTACCACTGACCAACTCCAGGAATGAATACCAGCAGGTGCCGCAGATGATAGTAAAATGAGTTTTTCACATTCATGTTTGGCGGCGATTAATTGTGACAGTAAGCCTCCTAATGAATGCCCAATTACGATGGGTTTTCTATCAAGCGAATGAATAAGAGTTGAAATGGCATCTACATAATCATCAACGCCAGATTTTTTAAGTCCTGCCCGAGCGGCTTTATTCATTTGAGGCAATGGAAAATGATATGGCAGTCTGGGTGTATAGACCTCATAACCTTGATCTTCAAAGCAGCTTCTTAACTCTTTGAATACATCTGGCGTACTCCACATACCGTGTACTAAAACTACCGGGGCAAGTTTACTCATTATTTTATGCTCTCGCTGATTTTTTAGTCGATAAATCTTCTACATTGGTGGCTTCATGGAATTCAGCCAATAATGAATTTCTATCAAACATTAGTACTCCATCGTTTAGTTTACTGCGCTTAATCTTTAACAAGTCGGTAAAATAAAAATCTTTACTGGACCAAGGGAATGCAGTGCCTTGTTTAGGCAGAATATTTTTTGCCCGTTGAACATAGCCTGATTTAAGCGACAGCATAGCCACAGATTCACTGGTCTCTTTCAAGTAAGGGAAAACTGATTTAAACTTTTTATCTTCCATAAAATTGAGCAAGCGACAAACATAGTCGTAGCTTATCTCGGCTTTTACCGTCCACGAACTGGTGGTGGAGCCAAAAACGGTCACCAGGTTTGGTAGCTGACTGAACATCATGCCCTTGTAATTGGTTAGGCTGTTGGCAGGAACTGGAACACCGTCAACGGTAACGTCCATGCCGCCCCAGAATTGCACTTTTAGTCCGGTGGCGGTCACAATTAGATCGGCGCTGAGCTCTTCGCCGTTATCGAGCAGGATGCCTTTTTCGGTGAAACGCTCAATTTTTTGGGTTTTAATGCTCGCATCTCCGCGTTTTATCGCTTCAAACATATCATTGTCGGGCACCACACAAATCCTTTCATCCCATGGCTTATACTTGGGTGAAAAGTGTTTATCCACATCAACCTGGTTGTCTGATGCCTTGCGCACCCCGTCCATTAACATTTTTCTGGTATAGTTTGGAAAGCTCTTTGAATGGACGTATATAAACCCCAGAAAACAAAGATATTTAGTGCGCATGATACGGTTGGTTAATCCAGCGGGTAAGAATTTTGATAATAGGCGATACAAACCGTCGGAAGAGGGGCGGCTGACAACGTAACCCGGGCTGCGTTGCAACATGGTGATGTGAGCCGTGTCTTTTGCCATGGTGGGCACTACAGTAAAGGCGGTGGCACCACTGCCAATGACGATGACGTTTTTATTCTTATAGTCATAATTTTCTGGCCATTTTTGTGGATGTATGATGTCACCTTTAAAGTCATCATAGCCTTCAAACTTGGGTAAATAACCCTGTTCATAATCATAATAGCCAGTGCAGGTGATTAAAAACTTGGTTTCTATTATGTAAGTACTTCCATCGCGTTTCGTGGCTGTTAGGGTCCAGGTATTGGTTGTTGAATTCCAGTCGGCACTGGTAATGCGTGTTTGAAAGCGAATTTTCTCTTCAATACTGTGCTCTTGGATCAATTCGTGAAGATAATCCTTAATACGCTGCGCCGAACCTATGTATTCACTGCGACGCCAGGGCTTAAAGGAGTAAGCATAGGTATACATGTCGGAGTCGGAGCGAAGGCCAGGGTACTTAAAAAAATCCCAGTACCACCAATATTGTCGCGACTTTCTATGACGGCAAACGAATCATTTTTCCGGTTTTTTAGCATGTTGTACGCCATGCCTATGCCCGCAATACCAGCGCCAATAATTAATACATCCAGTTTTTCATGTTGAACACTCATAATCGCCTCTCTTGTTATGTGTGAATCAGAAGTGTCATTAAAGTAATCAAAACCGGTGAAATTAAAAATATCACTTCCTGTCAATTGCTAGCATTTTTGGCCATTATGGCCATATGGATCTTATATACCGGTGGGACTAAATGTCGCAGAAACGCTCCATCATTGGTTTAATCCCCTTGATTAACCTACTTGAAAGCCATGGGCATGACCCTGTGACCTTGCTTAAGAAACATCAAATATCCCTTGATACCATGATAGGCAGTGCGGTGATTGAACCCGAGGTAGAGCTGGCCATAGTGGCCGATGTTGTAGAGCGTTTGGGTGACCCATTGCTTGGTCTTGAAGTTGGCGGGCAGGTTAATTTTACGTCTTATGGGATGCTGGCCATGTTATTGATGACCGCTTCTAACATGTTGGATTCGTGTCGAATAGGGGTTCGGTTTCAGTCATTGTCTTTGTTACTTTCTCATCTTAGGCTACATGTGGAAAAGGATTGGATTGAGCTACGTTATACTTTGCCTGAGTGCAAAGCCGAGATTAAAAGCTTCATTGCCGACCGTGATATGGCAGGTGTGTATGTATTTATTAAAGAGATTTTAACAGCCTCTGACCTCATGTTAATAAGCTCTGGTACCGCTCGGCCTAAACCTACAGGTTTACTGTTGAAACGCTATTTTCAATACGTTGATTTCAAACCAGAATTTGATCAACCCTACAATTGGTTTCGCATTCCTATGACCATTGCCATGAAAAAATATAAAAACGCTAACCCGTTGGTGCATAAGGTGTATCTGATTCAGGCCTACGAACAAATGGAAAAGTTTTTTCCTGATAAAGATGACACCATCGCGCAAGTTCGCCAGGTGGTGGCCGGTTATGAAAGTAAGTATCCAACGTTGCCTGATATTGCCAAAACCCTAGGTAATAGTGATCGCACCCTAAGGCGAAAGCTAAGAGATTTGGGAGTGAGTTATCGTGAAATCCTGGACGATCATAAAAAGAAACGCGCTTTGGACATGTTGGCACAAAAAGATATGAGCATAAGTGAACTCACTGAGTCTTTAGGCTATACCGAGTCCACAAGTTTTTTAAGGGCCTTTAAACGGTGGACAGGGCAAACCCCTAAGCAGTATATGAAGGTACTTCGGGACAGGTAGAGAGGTTGCGCTTTGGGCGAACATCCAAAGAAATATTGCTAGATGGTAATGGTGAGTCAGGAATCTGGTGCGTCATTAGAATTGTTTGGTCTTGATGATATTTTTAGTAATTAAGCAGATGAGACGCTGCTGGGTATTTATATTTTTCTAAGGATAGGAAAACGATTGATAAAATACCTGTGCGGATGGTCTTGCTATTAATTTTGTGGCGGGAAGATTTAAGCGCAACTCGGTTTTGTGGAAGCGGCATGGCGAGGCATAGAGATGTAGAAGGGTTTAAGGTCTTTTCAAATCCAAGAGGAATCATGGAGCTTGAAAGTCGGAGACTTTTTAGCCACATAATGCCACCTTATGATCAAGGAAGCGTGCAACTTGTGATTACTCTCTTTGGTACAACAAAAGATAAACTAAAACTGCTGGGAATGTTGCTGAAAAATAACTTGGCAAGTCGATTGGGTGGTTCCTAATATTAAGTTTGAAGTGTGACCGTTCAGCTAGCTAAACAACTCCTCTTATTCTGGATTACAGTGGACCCCTGTGGCCCACAGTTTATGATTAAAGCCCAGATATACAGTGGATAAAACGAATAACGTTGTAGGTGCAACGCTGTAACTAATTACTAACGTTTAACGCCGCTTCGCGGGCAAAGGCTTCTAGTGCTTCTTTGTTTATAGCTGCCTATCCTTAGCCATTGCTGGCTTTATGATAGGCAGTTACACAAAATTGGCTAAATCCTAATGCATGAGGGTATTTTAACAACAGTTTAAAAGCGATACTGGTTTTCTTGGATGTCCTTATAAATATCCGCTGTTAGTTTCGTATAGGTTTTTTCACTGGACAATAAGACATACAAGGGGTCGGAGACTTTCTCGGTATTAAAGCCTTCCTTCTTTAGATTTGTTTTTATGTATTTGAAGGTCCCCGTTTTTTCCAGGGTGCTCTGCAAGCGAATAAAAAGCGGAATGGCATAGGGCGGCATACAAGCTTCAAAACCTTGATACAGGCTTGTAAAATCCACCCCGGTATCTTTTACAGCCACCATAGATATCATTCCAGCCCGACCACTGGTGTGGGGTACTTCCACACCAAACACAACGGACTCATCCACCTGTTCTTGTTGGTTCACCAGGTTTTCAATTTCTGTGGTGGAGACGTTTTCACCTTTCCAGCGATAGGTGTCACCTAGACGATCGACAAATTGCACATGCTTACAGCCAATGTCACGCATCAGGTCACCTGTGTTAAACCATTTATCCCCTTTTTCAAAAACGTCCTTCAGTATCACACTCTGGGATTTAGCATCTTCGGTATAGCCTACAAATGGCCATTGAGGGGTGATATGTCCAATCATTAGACCTGGTTCACCAATACCGCATCTCATCATGCGACCGTAATTGTCACGATAGGGCTTAGCGGTTTCAGGGTCGCATTTAACTACCGCATAAGGGGCTGGACCAAAGCCTACTGTGTTGTCAAAATTGAAGGTATTTACAAATGCAATATTGCCTTCTGATGAACCGTACAGTTCAACCACCTTTTTAATGCCAAATCGTTTTTTGAAATCCTTCCATATTGCCGGGCGCAGGCCATTGCCTATCATAGTAGTAACGGAATTATTTTTTTCATCAGGTGATGACGGGTTACTCATCAGGTAACTGCAAAGTTCGCCAATATAACCAAATGCGGTCACATTATATTTTTTTACGTCGCGCCAAAAATTGGAAACACTAAACCTTTTGCGTAAAGCAACAGGGCACCCGGCTGCCATGGCGCTACCCCAGCACACGGTGAGTGCCGTGGCGTGAAACAAGGGCAGGGTGATGTACAGGCAATCACTGGGTTTTAGGTTGGCAGAAAACAGGCCAAAAGCACCATAGGATTTTATCCATTTTCCGTGTGTGCTGATGGCCGCCTTGGGTAATCCCGTGGTTCCCGAGGTGTAAATGTAGAAACAGGGGTCACCGATGGTAATGGTTTGAGTGCTGGCCGGATTTACGGATATGAAGTCATAGATGGCTCTGCCAAGATTGGTATACTTCTCGGGGGCAACGCCCGGCTCTTTAAGGGTATTTTTATCGGCAAGAAAAAACACTTTGTCGGATTTAGTGTTTGCCAGGCGGTCTCTAACGCCTTCAAATGAACTGGTCAGTTCTTCACCTATGATATAAAACTTGGGTGACACTAGCGACATGCTGTGGTGTAGGGCCTCACCCACATGATGAGTGTTAACGAGTGCTGCAACGGCACCAATTTTAGATAGGGCAGCAATAACCGCTAACATTTCTGGTCTGTTTTCCAGGAACACGGCAACCACATCGCCTTTAACGATATCACGGTTCAGGAAATAGTGGGCGAGGCGATTGCTCCAGGCATTGAGGTCTGCGTAATTGATGGCTACGTCGTTATAAAGAATCGCATTATTTTTTGGAAATATTTTGGCATTGCGCTCTAAGGCCCAGCCGATTGAGTATGTTTTGCTTTGATCTTTGAGTTTCATAAAATACAATCCCTTAGCCACCGAAGGTAATCGTGCTAACAGACTTGGAATTTTTTTTATAATGTCTTTGCTCGTAATCAGATCAACATCTTTTTTCTTGTTTTCATTTATTGCTGCAAGGCTATAGCTGTTTTTTGAGGGGCGTATCACGTCTTGTTTGTTGCTAAGTTTATTCATTGTGTTTTACCTTAATTTTTATAGTGATTATTGGGTTTGTCAAAAATGTCGAAGCCACTTCAGTTAGCCCAAACCAGCGCGACGCAATTAACCTGTCCATCCTGATTTATTCCACCCTAAAAACTTGTCGGACCACCTGTGATACAGCAACCGCTGCTCACAGGTAACGATTATGGTTTACTCGGTGAGGCTATTTATTTTATGGAGCCGCTTTTGTTTTCGTCCTGCATTACTTTTGGTAAAACGGCGCGATGGAATCCATTAAAGGATTCGCTGTTACGACCCTCGCCTTTAGGCAAAGGGCAGACAACCGTGCTTGATCCTAATGAGGATGCGCCATCCACTCGCAAAGTTTGGCCACTGATGTAGTTCGCCCCCTGGCTCAACAAAAAACACAGCACTGAACTGATTTCAGCTTCGCTTGCCACACGTTTTAGCGGAACGTTATATTTTAGGTTACGGATAACTTCCTTAATGGCTTCGGGGTAAGTGTCGAAACCACTGGAATTCACCCAGCCTGGGGCGACGGCATTAACACGGACACCATAGTTACCCCACTCCCAAGCCTGGGTTTTTGTGAGGTTTTCTACGCCGGCACGGGCAGCGCCTGAGTGCCCCATGTTTGGCATGCCATTTAGGTTATCGGCGGTGATGTTAACGATGGCACCACCATTGCTCTTCATGCTTTGCTTGAATACTTCGCGAGACATGAGGAAACCACCGGTGAGGTTGCTGGCCACCACCGCTTCAAAACCTTTCTTTGAAATTCGCTCCATGGCTGAAGGAAACTGACCGCCGGCATTATTCACCAGCCCATGGATAACACCGTATTTTTCCACCATCGCAGCGATGCAAGCGGTCACGGCTTCTTCATCACGAATGTCCAGTGCATAGCTGTCTACACGACCGCCGTCCTCGCTAATTTCGGCTGCCACACTGTCAAGTTTTGCCTGAGTGCGCCCCAGCAAGATGACGTTGGCACCAAGACTCGCAAGCTCGTGGGCGGTACAGCGGCCAATGCCGCTGCCCCCGCCGGTGACGATGATGGTTTGCTCGGCAAAGCTGTTGGCTGCCAGGGTGGATTGATAAATCATTTACTTCTCTCTTAAATCGACAGTGGCGCGAGACCTTTTATTATTTCCAGTCCAGAATGGATGTCCTTTTTGGATTGGAAATAATTAAAGAAACATTTCACGCGCTTCTTTTAGTGTAACTATGGTTAAGCCCGCATTTTCGGGGCAGTTCATAAGCGCCGCTATAAGCTAGTCACCGAACTCGCGCTTTTGTGATGGCTCAAACAACTACCGTTGAGACTACTGGTAATAAGCCGAGTTTGGAGCCCAACGATCTTGCCAAGGGTTAGCTAATTCAAGTTCGTAGGCTAATTCCAGTAGTGTTTGTTCCTGGCCTTGGCCTGCTGCGAATTGGCTACCGATCGGTAAGCTGTCTTGGCTTTGATATAGCGGTAATGTAATAGCGGGTGTACCCGCCGCATTGTGAAGCGGTGTATAAGAAATATAATCAGTGACACGCTCGAATAAGGTATCAAACGCAACGTCGGGCGCATGTTCACCGAGCCTAGGGGGAGGCGTCTGCAAGGTGGGTGTTAGCTCAACATCATATTGACTAAAAAAATTGTCATACACTCGCTCTAGATTGTTAAGATACGCTAGTGACCGCATTAATACGCCCGGCTTTTTACGCTCTTCAGTCGCGAACCACTTTGCTAAACCCCGTGTCCATGGTTCTAGACCCTGCTCTGCCGATATCCATTTTAACTGTGTTAAACCGATTAAGCGGGCATGCTTTACTATCGTGTGAGCTGTGGAGGTCCAAATGCCCATAAATTGCGCTAAAAACTCCTCGCCATTGATCAACGGTCTAGCTTCTATCACTTCGTGCCCGAGCGCCCGGCATAAATCGGCCGTTTTTTCTATGGCGGCTCTTACTTCTGGATGGGCCGGTTGCCCTAAGGCATTTTTTGTTGAGAAGGCAATTTTTAGTCGTCTACTTGACGGGCCCGTCACTAAGCCGGTGGGCTGAAATACTGTTTCCTTCCCTTTACGTTCACTGATGTTTAGTAACTGAGCGGTATCGCGAACAGATCTGCTCACACCGAAACGACAAACAATGTCTGCAGCAAATTTATTATCTTCTCCTTTGACTTTATAGAGCCGCCCCCGGCTCGGTTTTAAACCCACTAAACCACAGGCAGACGCGGGAACTCGTATTGATCCACCGCCATCACTCGCGTGTGCCATGGGTACCATACCTGACGCCACCGCAGCAGCAGCGCCTCCGCTTGAACCGCCAGAATGCCTCGCTAAATCCCAAGGGTTACGAGTTGCCTCATGTAGTAACGGTTCTGTAGTACCGATTAAACCAAATTCCGGGGTCGTTGTTTTTCCTAATATAATAAATCCAGCATTTTTGGCGCGACCTACGGCCCCCAAATCTTGTTTAGCGATATTACCTTTGAATAAACGTGATCCATATTCTAAAGGTTGGCCCTTTAAATCTGACAGGTCTTTAATAAGGTACGGCACGCCCTTAAAGGGTCCGTCAGGCATTTTTCCAGATTTGGCCTGCTCTAATGCAAGATCAAACATGGGGTGAATGACTGCGTTTACCACTGGATTAAGCGCCTCAATCCGTTTGATGGCTGCTTCTACCAGTTCTACCGAACTCACTTCTCCACTTTTAACAAGTTCGGCCTGTGCAGTGGCATCCATGGCTACGAATGGATCATTGGTAATTAAGGCTTTATCGGCGCTTTTATGTTTTCCAGGTATTGGTTTAGCTAACTTCTCACTATTATTCATCATATTCTCCAAACAGTTTTGCTATGGACTAGGGCGTCGTCGAATTGCAAAAACAGCTTTACACAGCATCTCCTACGAATATATGCTGTATTTCTTTACAACATATTCAGTATTATTGGAGGAGATATGCATCCAAACTTGTTAGATCAATTGCTGGTGTTTCAAGAGGTTGCAGAAATTGGCAGTTTTTCAGCCGCAGCCAGACGACTTAACCGCACTGTTTCCGCTATTTCTTACACCATTACCCAGTTAGAGGAGCAGTTAGATCTTTTATTATTTGATCGATCAGGGTATCGACCTAAGTTAACTAAGGATGGGCAAAGCCTGCTTCGAGATGCACATATAATCATCCGAAAAATTGAGCGCTTTGAAGGCAGAGTTAGTTCACTCAAGGAAGACATAGCAGTCAATACTACGATCTCCATTGATCGTTTATTTCCAATTCGTCCCCTGGCAGCCGCACTTGCCAAGTTCGCAAATAAATATCCTCAGATACAAATTAATATCCAGCAAAAGTCATTTAAGCAGGCACAAATAGACGTTAAAAACGGCGACGCACAGATTGGGATTGCTAGTCTGCGAGATGATTCCTCATTGGAGGGTTTTGATGGCCGACAAATAGCCAGTAGAGAAATAATCCTGGTCGCCGCCAAGAATCACCCTCTTTCTTTATTGGAAGAGCCCTTCCCGATTGCCCAGCTTGATGACTATCGGCAAATAATATTGTCAGAATCGGATATAGACTCAATTCACTATGGTTACGAAGTCCATGTTACGGATGTTTGGGCAGTGGACAGTATTCAACTGTTAAAAGAACTGGTTAGCGAGGGGGTTGGATGGGCCTACGTAACACGCGATATGGTTTCAGAGGAATTAGAAAGTGGAATCATTTGCAGGCCTCGCTGTAAGGATATAATCCATGGGCCTACTATGCTCTTTGTGGCAGCTTGGACTACCAAGCATCCACCCAATACAATCCTTAGTGAGTTTTTAGACTTGCTCCAGGTGCATTGTCAGGAATTTCAAAATTCATCGGGCAAACCAGCTCCGAGTCATTCAAAGAATTGACCAATATAGCCATTCAAAGGCTTGAGAGGGTAAAAACAGTTATTGTTTTATGTCCGGAAATATCCCAGTTAGATAGTGTATTACCAAAATAAACCAGTCTGATGAATTGAAAAACATACTAACGGGAGGTGACGGTGAGTGGCCAAGTTATACTAGCAACAACACAGCAAATTACCTTGCTCTATATTCAGCCAGGTAAGCCTACGCAGAATGCTTATGTTGAACGTTTTAATGGAACGGCAAGACGTGAATGGCTGGAGTTAAATATATTTGA
>MAAA01014162.1_pt1 | contig 17340 bp, 15 predicted proteins | sample 1115971 | NCBI WGS metagenome assembly MAAA01 (sample SAMN04961123, study PRJNA320927) | seawater metagenome | isolation source: sample BD02T6 sea water enriched with oil for 6 days | place: USA:Gulf of Mexico | collected 2013-07-27 | reverse complement strand
GCTGTTTAATTTCTGCGGGTGATATTTCTATGGCCACTTCATCGGGGACAATTTTGTACAGTGCTTGACCTTTCTTGATGATTTCACCATCTGCCTCTATTAGTACCTTAGAGATAGTACCACTGAAAGGCGCATTAATTTTATTGAACATTTTCATCACTTCAACAATGTACAAAGGGTCGCCCGTATTAAAATGGCTGCCTTCTTCTACAAACGCGGGCATGCCTGGCGCTTCACAGCTATAGAACATGCCTCCTGAGGCGGCAAGTATCTCATCGCTCTTTGCCACAGGTGGCGGTACCAAAACCTTGGCCATTTGTTTTTGTAAATCAGAGTCGTTCAGTGAACTCGGGATTTCAATACTTAGATTGTCATTCACTTTTAAGTCAAAGAAGCCGGTGGTGTGGGCAAGATAAGGCAAGATAGCTAAAATTTCACAGCCAGCTTGAAAACCTGCATGGGCGGCTTGGGCTTGAGACCATTGCTGAGCATTAATGTCCGCAGGTGCTTTGCCTGCCAAAGCGGTTTGGGCAACCTCAAAATTATCAGTGCCCAGTTTTTCTTTAAGAGCATCGTAAAAGGCTATAGATTCCATAAGTACGTCGTTATCATGATCCCAAATCATGTCTGCTGCGGGTTTGCTTTCGCAGTAGTTCATATTTAAGAAATGGTAGGTGTCGGCTAATAAATGAACAGGATTTGTTTTAAAAGTGACTTTGCCATTTTCAATGGCGAATTTGTCTTGATTGATCGATAACCAACCCGCTAAAAGGTGAGGTTCTTCTAACAATATGGCAAGTGGGCGTGTTAATAAAATTTGTTTACGGGCAAAAATGGCTTTAAGCGCTTTTTGGTTCTCACCAGTAGAGTCAGTTGTTGCAGCAATGGCATCTTCACAGATCTGCTTATACGCAAAATTTAAGTCTAAATTATTGGCGGCTTGTTTTAATAATCCCACGCTGGTCAAGTATGGCACTATAAAGTTTGTGCTAGGGCGAGCATTAATATTGTTGCCCAAGAACCAATTAACTAAACCATAGTGAAATTCAAGGTTGGTGGCAAGATCCTTACCGCGTAATTCGGTAACGCGTAAAACTTCACTCATGTGTTGGAACGTAGCGGTCCGATCATTACCCACGGTTAATAGTAAGGCAATATTGCTGTCGTAGGCACCGGCCAAATGATACTTCATGAATACGTCGGTATCAGGGTTGTGCATGCTGATGCCTTGGTCGTCGCGAATCTCCCCATCAATAGGGTTTGACCAGTTTTCAATGACACCGCCTGCGTGGGGTTGTAATGCTTGGTTGGTGGCATTCATGCGCGCTTCAACTGAGGCTTTACTGCGTAATATTCTACTGGGTTTGGGTAAGCGCGGACCATGTGCTGCCAGTAACATCATGGTCTCTACTAGTGACTCTACAATGAAAGTATCGTCAGGGTTTTCTGGGTTAACAAATTCTAGTTTATAACAAAGTTCGGTTACACGGTGCTCTACCTGAATACGGGTATTCATTTCCATGAAATAGTGAGAGTCTCCGTCTACGATACATTCAAATGTTCCTAATGAATCAAGTTTTACGGCTTCACCAAACACCGCACCTTCATGCTCCATGCGAATTAGAATGTCTAAGTCTTTTTTTAGTTGATCAGCTTCCGCGGTTTTATTGGCTTTAACCGCAGTTTGAATGGCTTCGTTTAGCTCTTCTTCGGTAACCGATACTTCCAATAATTTTTGTTCATGCATTTGTAAGGAGCAGTCACGTCCACCCATAGTCATGCACCACTGGCCATTACCAATAACCTGTATTTCTTGATGGCGAGTGGTATCAATGTTCATTTCAATTAATACATTTTTGTTGTCGCCCATGCCATTGGTTTTTAGTTCTATCAAACACTCTAAAACCAAAGAAGGCACACAAGCAGCGGCTTTCTCTACTTTGTCTTTCAGGCTTGCCCCTTTGAAAGAGTTAGCCGATTGTAAAATACGTTGACCTTTACCACCGCCACCGGCGATGCCTTTTAAACGGAACCGGTTGTTGGGCTTTTCGGTGAGCATACGCTTAGCTTCATTTTGCAAAGCAAGGCCAATATCGGCGGCATCAATGATGTCGATACCCGCGACATACGAGGCGGCCAATAGGGCTAACGCTTTTTCTTCATTATCTTCACAAGCGCTGAAATCTACTTTTAATTTATTATCTTTGGCGCATTTTTCTAGGCCGTCGTTTCCGTACTTAGCAAATAACGCAATGCTAGTGGCATTGTTCACGCCAGGCGTAACTGAAACACCGGTTGCCAGTGCGGTGCGTTTGGCCGAGTCTTTCATGCCCGCAGAACGCTGTGTGTACGAGCAAGGGCCCATAAAGTTAAGACCGGCACCTTCCATGGCTTCTACCATTTCGGCGTCTTCCGACATGAAACCGTAACCTGCAAAAATGGCGTTGTAGCCATTGCTGTGCGCTATATTAATGATTTGTTTAATGCGCTGCGCGCGCTCGGCTTTGTCTGCACCGGAATAATCGGGAACACGGTGAATGCTGGATGGGTTGGTTAATTTACGCAGTTCAGGGGCCAGTGCATTTTGATAAGTGATGGAGTCTTTTTCAGATAAAAGAATGCCATAACCATGCACGCCCATTTCATCAAATACATCCATGGCTTCTTTACGAATAGGGCCACGGCAAATAATTAATGGACGTATATGGCTGCAATCAAACGATTGAACCCATTGGCTGTTTGAATTCCCTAGTTTTCGATCGCTGTGGATCAAGGGATTTGATAAATAATTTTCGTTGGCCATGTTATTTTTATCTCTCTTGTAGAGCGACTGCCGCTCTTACAATTTATAATTAGTTAAAGAGAACAAACAGCACTTCTCTTTATAAATTTAACTTTTTTCTCGCCACATTTTAAAGTGCTAGTGGCGAGGCTAAACTAACTTTAAATTAGGTTTAAGTTAGGTTTAAGTTAGAAAAACTCTCGTTGAACACTATTAAGTGGCTCTGGCGTGTAGTGTTTTAAATGAAACTCCATATGTTCGCCTAGCACCTTACGTAAATCACTGGGCATGACGATTTGTGAAATACTGCCCAAGCTTAAGGCTTCGTTAGGGTTCATTAATTCTTCTTCATACCGTTTTGCCAAGATTGCTTCTTGCTCTATAGCCCAAGCAGGAGATTCTTTTTTTGCTTTAACGGCACCACGAATAGCCCGCAACTCATCTTTATAAACAAATTCAATGCCAGCAGGCCCCATTACAGCGGCGCGGGTAGATGGCAAGGCGATAACTAAATCGGCACCCGTAGGGTAGTTGTTGTATGACGCGTAAGCACCGCCAAAAGCATTACGCAGAATCAACAAGAAACGGGGAGTGCGTAAATCAACGATGGCATCCAACATGGCGCGACCCGCTTGTACAATGCCGGCAGCTTCTTGATCCTTACCGGGACGAAACCCTGTGGTATCTTCCATGAAAATAACCGGAATGTTGTACAGGTTGCAAAAACGAATGAAGCGCGCGTTTTTATAGGCGGCATCAATATCAATTTGACCAGAGCCCACCGCTGAGTTGTTGGCCACAAAACCCACTACGTTGCCGCCCATACGGCCCAAAGCGATAATAGTATTACGGGCACGATCAGGCTGAACTTCTAAGAAGTCACCGTGATCACACAATTGTTGAATAATAATGCTCACATCAACCGGTGTATTAAAACCGCTTGGGCTGTTGAAGGCTTTTTTAAGCAAAATCTCAATTTCCCATGTTTTACGATCAATGGGGTCTGAGGTTTCTTGAACGGGGGCAAGCTCGCTGTTGTTGTTGGGGATGTAGTTTAAAAGCTCTTTTACTTTTTTAAGGGCGGCTACTTCGTCTTCAACAACAAAATCGGTAACCCCTGATTGGCTATGTACACCGGGTCCACCTAGTTCATCGGCGGTTACATCTTCCCCTAATACGCTTTTCACGACACCTGGACCCGTTAATCCAAAAAAGGTGTTGTTGGGTTGAATTAAAAAGCTGCCTTGGCGAGGAAGGTACGAGCCACCACCCGCGTTAAATCCAAACATACACATGATGGAAGGCACCACTCCACTGATTTTACGTAATGCGGTAAACGCTTCGGCGTAACCATCAAGACCGCCCACACCCGCTGGAACATAGGCCCCAGCAGAATCGTTCATGCCCACTAATGGAATGCGGCGTTTACCGGCCAGCTCAAACAGGCGGGCTAGTTTTTTGCCGTTGGTTGCATCCATGGAGCCTGCACGCACCGTAAAGTCATGCCCGTAAAGGGCTACATCACGGCCATTTATTTTAACAATCGCGGTGACTAAACCCGCACCATCAAGGTTTTTACCCCAATTTTGAAAAAGCACCTTTGGATCTTCATCGGTCAGTACCGACATACGTTCCCAAATAGTCATGCGACCTTTGCCGTGTTGACGGCTAATTGCCGTAACGCCAGCGGCCGTCTTTGGGCGTTGAATTAAGTCAAAGCCTTTTTTAAGGCTTTCTTCATACAGGCCTGGCTCGTAAGAGGCTTGGCCCGGAACACTGAACTCCACTGCCTGTTCGGTGGTAAAGGGGTTGGATAATGAAGCTTGTGGGTTTGTTGTTTTAGTCATAGCCGTCACATTTATTCATGGGTGGTTTTAAAAATTGCCACTGTCATGTTAGGTGTATGTATTTTGGGGTAATTATGGGCTTTATCTTATAAGAGAATGTCTAGTTTGTGAATGGTGAGTAAAAACCTTAATACTTGACGTTTTAGCGATGATTGACCGTATTTATTGGCCTATATCAATCTATTAGGTTTTTATAGTCACCAAAAAATAGAAAGTAGGGTGACAAAAGCGCTCAGTAAGTTCACGTGTTTTCTGAAGTAAATAGACATAATCGCTCACTCGTAGCTCACGCCGCAGTTTAAAGGCCTTAAGCTGAGTGTTGATCAATATGACGGTTTTTACCAGACAGGTTAAAAGGTATACTGGAAAGATTGAATTTCTAGGTGGTGATATGCAAAATTTATTGGTTCTGAGTACCGGCGGCACCCTAGATAAAGTGTATTTTGACGCCTTGAGTGATTTTCAGGTGGGGGAGCCTGTTGCGGGCGATATTTTAAGCGCCATGAATGTGACCTTTGATTTTACGGTTAAAGAAATTTGCCGAAAAGACAGCCTTGAAATTACCAAGCAAGATCGTCAACAAATATTAGATGCGGTGAATGCCTCTGACGCTCAGCATATTCTTATTACCCATGGCACCGATACTATGGTTGATAGCGCTCAGTTTTTAGGGGAGCAGCCTCAAAAGGTTATTATTTTTGCCGGTGCCATGCAGCCCAGTGCGTTTAAAAATAGCGATGCCACCTTTAATATTGCGTGTGCCGTGGGGGCTATGAGTCTGGCCAAGCCCGGTGTATATGTGGCCATGAGTGGCCAAGTACACAGCTGTGACAATGTATTTAAAAACTATGAATCACGCCGCTTTGAAAGTTTGCCAACAGACAAGTAGGCTTAGTAAATAGGCTTGGCCTGTCATGTACAAAAATAGTTTTACAGTAAGGCGCTAACAAGCGTTGCGGCTGTCGGCCATGATCTCTTCCAGCGCTTTTTGAGCTTTTTTAGGGTAGGTAATATCTTTAAGCTCAATCATTTCACATTCGTCTAATATCATTTCGCTGAGTGTGCTGGGGTAAAGCCGGCAATCATCGGGCCGGTCAAAATAAATCTCACAGCTGTATCTAACCTTTTTATTGTTAGGGGATGTGTTGGTTTCAACCTTTAACCAAGGGCAACGTTCAAGTTGCTGTTTGGTATTGGGGTCCATCCAAATTTTACCTTTATCCACATAGGGGTAAATATGGGGCGAGTATTCATCCCACATTTCAATTTCACTTTTTGAGGCACTTAAACCGCCATTACTGTATTTAATGCAGCATTTTCCGCAGGAATTACATTCTTTCACTTGTTCGATGTACCCCTTGAATATGGTGGTAAATAGCTGAGTGTTTAGCTAGCTTCATTGTAGCTGTAACAACCTTGCGGCAACCGCCTTTTCAATTCTATCCAAGGCCGTAATTAGCAGGTCTTGTTGGCAGCCAAAATTTAGCCGTACATATTCATTATCACCAAATTCACTGCCCGCCGACATGCCTACACCATGTGCTTCAAAATATTTTTGCGGTTTATCCAACTTAAGTTGTGACACATTTATCCAAGCCAAGTATGTGGCCTCTATAGGGCGCATAGTAACGCCTTTCATGTTGCTTATGCGTCGCTCAATTAAATTAAGGTTACTTTGTAAATATTCAATAAGTTGTTTGCGCCAAGGCTCACCGTATTTGTAGGCGGCAATGGCAGCTTGAGTGCCCATGATGTTCACATGTCCCACTAAACCATATAAGAAACTCTGATACTGTTTGCGCATGACATTGTTACTAATAATTGCAAACGCGGTATCTAAACCGGCAATGTTAAAGGTTTTACTGGGGGCCATTAAGGTTATGCAATGCTGGGCTACCTCTCTGCTTAGGCTGGCAATGGGAATATGCTTTTGACCGTTTAAAATTAAGTCACAGTGAATGTCGTCAGAGCAGATAATAAGATCGTGTTGCAAGCACACTTCAGCCAGTATCGTGAGTTCCTCACGGCTATAAACCTTACCGATGGGGTTGTGTGGGTTACACAATAAAAATACACCTGTATCGGTGGTGATGTTGTTCTTCATCTGTTGTAAATCCAGTTCCCAGCCATTTTCTTTACCCTTGGCTAAAAACGTTTGGTTTTCAAAAGAGATAATAGGGGAATGCTGCATTAAATGGGGGTATACAGGTGTTGCAGTGATTCCGGCAGGTTTGCCTTTAGTAGCCGATATGGCGCGGGCGATGTTTAAGCCTTTTACGACACCGGGCGTCAGCACAATCCATTCAGGTTTAATATCCCATTGATAATGATGTTTGCAATGATCAACTATAAGTTGCATGAGTTCTGGGCTATCAGAGCCATAACCTAGCACCCCATGCTCTGCTCGTTTATTAATCGCTTCAACGATTTCAGGGCACACTTGAAAGTCCATATCGGCCACCCACATGGGTAAGATATCTTGGCCGGCATAGCGCTTCCACTTAATGGAATCCGTCTGGTTGCGGTCTACATTAAGACCAAATTGACCGGCTTGGCTGGGCATAGGGTTTAACCTTAATAAAAATTGAAACATAAGCTAAATAGTCATGGGGGTAAACCATTACTAGGGGAATATTTACAGTGGTGGGTTGTATGGGTTATGCCTTATCTTAACAAGTGTGAAGAATAAGGTATTTAAACTCGGTCTAGCTTCGTCTGTAGCTCATGATTAATCGTGGGGAGAATGAGAATTGAAAATAGAAGGTTAATCATCATCTAACACAAATGCTAAGCCTATACCCTTAGTGATGCGACGAACAATCTTCATGGTCACAATAGGCGCTTCCATGGGAAGCCCTGTCATTTGAATTTGAACTATCTCTCCTAATTCAGGGGGCACAAGGTCTTCAGTGTACAAAAAGACCCCACCATCGGATATGTCATAGGTGTTTAATAGTACCCCTTCTAGTGAAGGGTGCATTAACCTAACTTTAGCACTGACTTTAGAGCGGGTGTCTTTGCGGCGGTTATCGCCCGAGCTGGGTTTGGCCACTAGGTTCGCTCCATCTTTGGCTATGGCTTAATTATGGTAAAGATTGCTCCATTTTCCAGTCGATAAGAGTACCGTGTAAGCTTGAAGCCAATTTGTAAATAAGCTGCCTGTGTTATGATTCCTCGCTTTAATGCACAGCCTTTTTAAGGGATCAAGTGACCGAACAATGCCCTCATACCCAATATTGGGATCACCCAAATCCATTTGTTATTGAAAGTGGGCATCTCTATTAATTGATTGCAGCCTCTGCGTGGTCTGAAGCGTACAGTTACAAGGCGCGCTCTGCAGTGAAATGGTTGTTCCATTTTCAAAGAGTGCAACGCAGTAAATGTGTGCTTCAGACCACGCCCTTCGGGGCTTTACGTCAAATTCATACTCTGCGTTGGACTTCTTTGAAAGGCAATAAGCATTTCTTCAAAAGTCCGCCTTGAGTATGAAATTGACGTAAAGCCAGAGGCCGCAAGCAATTAATAGAGATGCCCTTGTGTTAATACAAGTGACATTGATAGTTATCAGCATGTGAATAACTCGGTATGTATTCGCTGGCTAGATGAATGCGCCCGCCAGAATTCTAAGTTACTCGGAATTGATCCCGACACCGCCAGCACTTTTGGTTTTGGCATGGCGGTACGTGATAGCCATGTGACGTATTTAGCGCCGGGACATCTCGGGGATAGGTTGCTGGTGGGTAATTGGATGAGTAAACATGATGGCAAGTTTAGGGCGGCTCGCCAATTTCAAATTGTGCGTGCACATGATGGAGTAACTCTAGCGCGAGCGACATTGGATTATGTGTGCATAAATATCAAGACTGGAAAACCCTGCAAAATGCCTGAACTTTTTCGTAAAAAGTACCAAGTCCACAAAAGCTTTCAATAAAGGCCAAACATGAAAGCCTAATGTTTGCTGAACTACAAGCGGCTGCTTTTCTTTGCCAGTTTTTGCAATCGGTATTCTTTGGGGGTTACGCCTGCCCATTGTTTATAAGCCCGTGTAAACGCTCTGGGTTCACTGAAACTTAACTGCTTAGATATTTGTGCAATAGTTAAGGCGCGATTGCTTAATAATTTGTTGGCTAAGTCTTGGCGCAAGTTATCCTTAATCTGTTGGTAACTTATTCCTTCTGCACAGAGCTTTCGTCTTAGGGTTTGCTCACTCATTTCAAGTTGTTTGGCAATGGTTTCACTGCCGGGTAATTGCAGTTTGTCGTCCTCTTTAAAACCTTTGGGCTCAAGCATTTGATTAATACGGGCTGTTAAACTGGTGTCTTCACCTGGAATGGTTAATAAATCGATGGGCGCCCGTCGTAAAAATACCTGTAAATCTCGCTGAGTTTTAACGAGTGGCTCTTGTAGGTATTTTTTGTGAAAAACCAAGCGATTGAATTTACTTTTTAAGTAGGTGGGGCAACGGTACAACACCTCAAATTCATCAGGATCTAAAGGTGTGTAATTGACATAGGCCCCTAATAACTTAATGGGTTTGCCAATGTACCAACTGGCAAAGCGGTGCCATATTACATGCCAGTATTCGATGTAGAAATGTTCAAAATCCAGATCAGGGCGTTTAAAGGTTGAGGTAAAATAGACATGTTCGTCTTCCACTTCTAATGATACCTGAATCTCATCGGTAATTTGATTGTAAAAGCGAATGCCCTTTTGTAATAACTCTTCCAGCGTAGTGCTGTGACTCACCCAGTCGGCCATTAATGCAAACGTGCCTACTTTAATGGGGTTTTCGGTGAATCCCATAAATTCGTCATTCAATTCTTGAACGATGCCCGCATATAGGCGCGCCACTAAGTCCACGTGAAAACGGGCTTTAGGGTCTTTTAAGGGTTTTTCAGGGATACGCGCTTTTTTAAGCAGGGCCTTAGTATCTAACCCTCGAGCCTTGGCACCGCCTAGGGCAGTTAATATGTAATGGGTGCCAATGGTGGCCATAGCTAGGTAACTCGACAGTAGATGACTGAAGTTTAACAGCCTGCTATGCAAGTATCTAGAATGGCCATTAAGGATTGACGTACTGCGGCAGCCTGGGAATGTAAAGTTATTTAATGCCGCTTGTACTTATTCATGAAACAAGGTTCGATAGAGGAAACTTATATCACCCAATTCGGATATGGTTATGGCTATTATTGATGCACAAGATGTTTGCAAGTCCCTTACTCTGGCTGATCAAAGCTTGGATATTCTCATTCGTTTAAATCTTCAAGTCCAAGCAGGTGAATCCTTGGCCATAGTGGGTAAGAGTGGCTCGGGTAAATCCACCTTACTCAGCTTGCTGGCGGGTTTGGATTCGGTGAGTTCTGGCCATATTTTTTTACAAGGTAAAGACTTAAGTGTTATGGATGAAGATGGTCGCGCCGCGGTGCGCAAGGATCATGTGGGTTTTATCTTTCAGAATTTTCAATTGTTACCACATTTAAGCGCCTTGGATAATGTGATGTTACCGTTGGAATTAAATTTTTCCAGTGATGCCCGTAATAAAGCCATTGACTGGTTGCAAAAAGTGGGTTTAAAGGAGCGCTTAGATCACCAGCCCAATCAGCTAAGTGGTGGTGAGCAGCAAAGGGTGGCCATAGCGCGTGCCTTCGCCTGCGAACCTGATATATTGTTTGCCGATGAACCCACAGGTAATTTAGATGAGCACACCGGTCAAACTATTATTGATCTGTTGTTTGAACTTAATACGCAGCAAAATATTACCTTGATCCTAGTGACCCATGACGATGACCTTGCCCAGCAATGTGAGCGTCAAGTGCACTTAGAGGATGGCGTCTTAAGTGAGCGGACGGCGATGGCATGAAACATCTGCAAATATTTTTATTGGCAGCAAAACACTGGCGTAATGATTTACGCAGTAATGAAAAGCGTTTATTAGTACTGGCGACTTTATTGGCCGCCGTTAGCATGAGTATGATCTCAAGTTTTAGTGATCGTTTATCTCGCACTATGCAATATCGTGCCAGCGAATTAATTGCCGCTGATGTAACTCTTTTTAGTACCCGAAAAATCAATGATGAATTTTTAATTAAAGCCCAAAAATTAGGCTTAAATCACTCGCAAGCACTGGGTTTCTCTACAATGGCCTTTGCTAACGAGCAGTTGCAATTGGTAAGGGTGCGTGCGGTTCAAGAGAATTACCCATTGAAAGGCTACAACCAATTGTCCGGTGAGTTTTATGGCAAGGGAGAATTTGTAAAAGCCGCACCTGCACCAGGTAAGGTATGGGCGGAAGAGCGGGTATTACAAAAACTAAACGCTAATATTGGGGATGCCATTGAAATTGGTGAGAGTGTTTTTCAAATAGAAAAAATCTTACAGCAAGATGCCGACCGAAGTGGCAGTCTGTTCAGCCCTTTTGGTCGTTTACTTATGTCTATGGAGGATGTGAGTAAAACCGGTGTGGTGGGTGAAGGGAGTCGCATTTGGTACAAACATTATTATACGGGTAGCGAAGATTTGGTGGCTGCATTTGTATCTTGGTTAGAGCCTAGATTAGACAAGTCACAAAAAATGGGCGGTGTAAAAAACGGTCAAGAAAATGTGAGTGGAGCCTTGGATAAAGCTCAACAGTATTTGTCTCTTGCCAGTTTAATCAGTGTATTACTGGCGGCGGTGGCTATCGCATTGTGCGCTCAACGCTACAGCGAGCGTCATTTTAATACCGCTGCATTGTTACGTTGTCTAGGTGCCAGCAGTCAACAAGTAAGGGCCATTTTCGTTTATAAATTATTGTTCACCGCGCTTTTGGGGGCTGTATTCGGCTCCTTGCTCGGCTTTGTATTGCATTTTGCGTTATTGCAGGTGGTGGCCGACATACTGCCCGATGATTTAATGCCCGCCCGAATAATGCCTGTTCTGGTGAGTATGTTATGCGCAGCTTTAGTCTTAATGCTTATTGCCCTGGCGCCTATTTTAACGTTAAACAAGGTCAGTCCCGCCAGGGTACTGCGCCGCGAACTTAAACCTAGATCGGTGCAAGCTAATGTATTTTTTGTTTTAGCGGTAGCTATGATGGTGGGTTTGGCATTTTTGCTCACCAAAAATTTAGTATTGTCACTGGTATTTGTGGTTGGGCTTGCGGTTCTATTGCTTGTGTATGGGCTGTTGTCCACGGCCTTGTTATCTGCATTGACAAGTGTGCAGCAATTTTTGCCGTCACTGTTAAGGCTAGGTTTAACTCAGTTAAGTCGTCATCAATATTATGCTCGCTCTCAAATTGCCGCCTTTGCCTTTATTTTTACTTCCGTGGCACTCATTTGGATTGTTCGTGGTGACTTATTTGAAAACTGGCAAAGCCAAGTGCCTGCCGGTACTCCTAACCATTTTGCCATTAATATATTGCCAGATAAAAAGCACGACTTTGCTTTGGCCATGAGTAACAAAGGCTTAGCAACAAGTGATTTTTACCCTATGGTGCGCGGCCGTTTAACGCATATTAATGGTGAAGACGTAAGTGACATATTTGAAGACGATGAAGGGCCTGAAGCATTAAAGCGAGAGCTTAATTTAACCTGGAGCGAGTCTTTGCGCTTAGATGAAGCTATTATCGATGGGCATTGGTTTGACGACTTGCCCAATGATACATCTGCAGACATAAATTGGATTTCATTAGAGGCTGAACTGGCAAGGCGTTTAAGTGTAGATGTGGGTGATGAGGTTAGCTTTAATCTATCGGGTCAAACGATAGTCACAAAAATTGCCAGTATACGCACAGTGAAATGGGATAACTTTCGCCCAAATTTTTATGTGGTATTTACTCCGCAGGTGCTTAGTCAGTTTCATCACACCTTTATCAATAGCTTTTATTTGCCTCCTGATCAGGGGCGGTGGTTGTTGCAGCTTAACCAACAATTTAAAGCGGTTACGATCATTGAGATAGAGCAAATATTAAATCAAGTGCGACAGATTCTTGCGCAAACCAGTTTAGCGGTGGAGGCGATATTATTGTTGGTTTTGTTGTGCGCTATGGTATTAATGTTTGCCACGTTATTAAGCACGTTGTCGTTACGTAAACATGAAGCGGCTTTGTATCGTACATTTGGCGCTAGTGAAAGTGATATTCGGCGTCGAATACGCAGTGAATATATTACCCTTGCACTAGTAAGTAGTTTACTGGCCTTACTGTCATTTGAAGGTATTAGTCTGGCGTTGTACTTGCTTATATTTAAGGTAAGCTGGCAGCCTCATGTGGCCTTGTGGGTAGCGGTACCTGTTTTGGCTTTGAGCAGTATTTTACTGGCGGGCTTCTATGCTAATAAAGATGTGTTAAAAGCTTCACCGCGGCAATTACTGCAAGAAATTAATTGAGTATTAAGATGTGCCTATGAATTATTTACCAGCTATTGAAATAGAGCCAACACAAAATGCGAATGCGGCGGTGATTTGGCTGCATGGCTTAGGGGCCAGTGGTGATGATTTTGCAGCAGTGGTGCCAGCTTTGGGCTTGTCTGATCACAGCGACTTAAACATTCGATTTATATTTCCCCATGCTCCGGTTATTCCTATTAGTGTCAATGGTGGTATGAGCATGCCTGCTTGGTATGATATTTTATCCATGGATGTGGAGCGTAAGATTAATCAGCAGCAATTTATGCAATCGGCTAAGCAAGTTAAGGATTTAATTAAGCGAGAATTGGACAGAGGCATAAGCAGTGAGCGCATAGTTATTGCGGGTTTTTCACAAGGTGGGGCGGTGGCATATGAGGTAGCACTAAACTTTGATCTGCCTTTGGCTGGCTTAATGGCTTTGTCCACTTATGTGGCCAGCCCAAGTACATTAGCGCTTAAACCATGTAATGCTGAATTGCCGGTGATGATTTATCATGGAACTGAAGATAATGTGGTGCCAGAATCATTGGGTTTATTGGCCTTTGAGAAATTGAACACTATGGGTTTGGCGCCCGAGTATAAAACCTATGCAATGGCGCATTCGGTAAGCCCTGGCCAAATAAAGCATATAGCGTCTTTCTTGAAGCGCGTTTTAAGTAGTAGCGCAGGTTAAAAGACGCAGTTAATATCGCCAGTTTTACTGCCGCGCATTTCAATTTTGCAAACACTGTTCAATACCCAAAGGCCGCCACCGCAGCTGAACCGAGCAACATCTAAACCGCCGGTAATCCAGCCCTCACAGCTTCGCTCGACGGGCTTAAGCCTTGCCTCGTTGCATTGAATGGATAAGGCATCGCCACTCTCGCGCTTGGCCTTACAGTATTGTTGGACTTCGCGAATGCTGAATTTTTGCCCTTTTATGTAGCTCGCGTTCACATCAGGTGCCGCTTCACTTAATGCAGTGATTAACATACACAGCATGAAAATAATAAAGTTATGCATGCTTCATCCTGTTTATGGCTTTGAATGTAGGTCTTTTTTGTGTGGTGTAGCGCAGTGAGAGTTCTAGCTATATACGACACTTAAAGCCGCCTTCTTTAATGCCGTACATTTTTACTTCGCAAAAATTCGTTACAATCCATAGGCCTTTTTTACATTGAAAATCTACATCGGCCAGTCCGCCATATATTTCACCTGCACATTGCTGGGTGACGGGTTTAAGTTTGGCGAGCGAGCAGACTACGCTTAAGTATGTATTTCCTGAGCGCTTAACTGAGCAATACCTTTGTACCTCATATAGGCTGAAATCATACCCTTTGATATTTGTGGTATGCATGTCACCTGTTAGGTCACATGCAGTTATAAATATCACCAGACAACAGGCACTAATAAGTGATTTCATGGCTTTTCCTTGGCTTTTATTAACTATAGGCATACAGCGTCAAAGCACCTCATTTTATTAATTAAAGTCGCACTAAAGGGCAGCACTGGCAGAACCCTCCTTAAGTCGGTAGAATGTGCCCCCTTAATTTATGAGTGCTCGTCCTTCAATAGGGCGAAATTGGCTTTAGGAGTATTACATGTCCAAGATTGACAAAATTGTATTGGCTTATTCTGGTGGTCTGGATACTTCTGTTATCGCCAAGTGGCTGCAAGAAGAGTATTCGGCTGAAGTAGTTACCTTTACTGCCGACCTAGGTCAGGGTGAGGAAGTAGCGCCGGCTCGCGCTAAAGCTGAAGCTATGGGTATTAAAGAGATCTATATTGATGATTTACGTGAAGAGTTTGCGCGTGACTTCGTATTTCCTATGTTTCGCGCTAATGCGTTATACGAGGGTGAGTATTATTTAGGCACTTCAATTGCTCGTCCATTAATTTCTAAGCGATTGATCGAGATTGCTAACGAAACGGGCGCCGACGCTATTTCTCACGGTGCTACCGGTAAAGGTAATGATCAGGTGCGTTTTGAGCTAGGCGCTTACGCGCTTAAACCGGGTGTTCAAGTTGTTGCTCCATGGCGTGAGTGGGATTTAAACAGCCGTGAAAAGTTAATGGCCTACTGTGAAGAGCACGGTATTCAGGTAGAGAAGAAAAAAGGTAAAAAGTCTCCTTACTCTATGGATGCGAACTTGCTGCACATCTCTTACGAGGGTGACATTTTAGAGGATCCTTGGAATGAGCCAGAAGAAGATATGTGGATGTGGACTGTGTCTCCTGAAAATGCTCCAGATAAGGCAACTTATTTAACCATGGGTTACAAGAACGGTGACCCTGTCTCTATCGACGGAAAAGACATGTCAGCCGCGACCATCATGGAATACTTGAATAAAGTGGCCGGTGAGAATGGTATTGGTCGTACCGACATCGTTGAAAACCGTTACGTGGGTATGAAAGCACGTGGTTGTTATGAAACCCCAGCGGGGTTTGTGATGATGAAAGCACACAGGGCTATCGAGTCTATTACCCTAGATCGCGACGCCGCTCACCTTAAAGATGAGATGATGCCTCGTTACGCTGAGCTAATTTACAACGGTTACTGGTGGAGCCCTGAGCGCAAGATGCTGCAAGCGGCAATCGATGAGACTCAGACCTATGTAAACGGAGATGTGAAGCTTAAATTGTACAAAGGTAACGTGACAGTAGTGGGTCGCCGTTCTCCTGATACTTTGTTTGATGAAGATATCGCCACTTTCGAAGATGATGCGGGTGCTTACGATCAAAAAGATGCGGCTGGTTTCATTAAGTTGCATGCCCTGCGTTTACGTACGGCTGCTAAAAAAGGTCGTTCAATGCTATAGGCTGACGCTTGTGCATAGACGCTAATAAAAGCCTCAACTCGAAAGAGCTGAGGCTTTTTTATGCTCAGGATGAGCGGTATAAGGCGGTGCCAGGGATGGCAAGGAGCCTATATGCTCAGGATGAGCAGTATAAGGCGGTGCTAGGGATGGCAAGGAGCCTATATGTTCAGGATGAGCGGCATAAAGGCGGTGCCAGGGATGATAAAGGGCCTATATATTCAGGAAGAACAATGGGTTTTTGTTTTATGCCAAATCTTCATTTCCTGGATACACGGGGTCGTATAGGGGGTGCCAAGTGTAAGTGCATCGCTAATAATTAGTTATCGCTTGTCTTGTGGCTGTGATTGCTTGAAACTCACAGTAAAGCAAGCGCTTGTTTTTTCGGGGCGCCTTTGGGTATCATGCCTGCAGATAGGTTAGGAGAGGCACGTTCATGTTGGATATCGCAGATTTAGTTGATAAAGGCCTAATTACCGAGCCTGATTCTGCTAAGGGTCGCTTAATTAAAGTGGCGGCGCAATTGTTTCGAGAAAAAGGCTTTGGCCGTACTACCGTACGTGACTTGGCGGCTGAAGTGGGCATTCTGTCTGGTAGTCTGTTCCATCACTTTCCAAACAAGGAGGCTATTTTACGTACGGCAGTGGAAGAGAGTATTCATCGGGTAATTGCTGAGATGCAGGCTTCGATGGAAGGGGTGGAAGACTTACGTGAAAAATTACGTGTGCTAATACGCTGTGAGTTAGCATCGGTTCATGGAGCTGATAATCCTGGATTTCAATTGTTGGTGCCAGAGTGGCGCTCACTAAGTGCGTCGTCACAGGCGGGTATACTGGAATTAAGGCATGTTTATGAGGGGTTGTGGCGCGAAGTGCTAGATGGCTTGCGTGAGCAGGGTTTGATAGTAGTAGAGAGTAGTTTTGTGCGTCACTTTATTCGTGGCGCTTTAATTGAGACTCATAACTGGTACCAGTCAGATGGTAAGTTGGCTTTAAGTGACCTGGAAGAGAAGCTTGTAAGGTTAGTTATTCATAATCGCTAGACCCTAAAAACCTTAAAATTCTTTAAGGTTTCCATTGACTCAACATTTTATTTGAGTAAAATGCGCCACCTCGATCAAGCAGCGGCTTTTAGCTTCTAACTGATTGATTTTGAAAGAAAAACTTGAAGCATTCCCTTATTAATAAGGGGTTTCAAACAAACTTTCAAAAAGGGGTTGAACATCAAACGAAACACTGTAAGATGCGCGCCTCGCTTAAGCAAAGAGCTTTAGAGCTTCTTGTTTAAGTCAGTGTTAGCGCCTTGATGGTAAACGAAATTTTCGGATTGAGTTTAAAATCAAAATTAAGAAAAACGTTGACACGCACAAGCGCTTCTGTAGAATGCGCGCCTCGCTTCAACGAAGCGGACTGGTTAGCCCGAGCGGCAATCACGATCTTTAACAACGAATTCAGACAATTCGTGTGGGTACTTACCGAGAGTCGAGATGTAGTTTCTAACTTGTTAGAAACAACAAAAGACTTTTTCA
>MAAA01014161.1_pt1 | contig 17344 bp, 17 predicted proteins | sample 1115971 | NCBI WGS metagenome assembly MAAA01 (sample SAMN04961123, study PRJNA320927) | seawater metagenome | isolation source: sample BD02T6 sea water enriched with oil for 6 days | place: USA:Gulf of Mexico | collected 2013-07-27 | reverse complement strand
CTTTCGATAACCATAAACGCAGCCGCTTTCAAGCCAGAATTGTTTAATAAAACCCAGCAAATACTCGTCATCTTTTTCGCGCTTACTTTTTGGTTTAACTTGCCAAGCATAAAAACCACCTGGATGAACCTTCAATACACGACACATGGTACGGACAGAGAAGCGGTGGGTGCGAGAGTTTATGAACGTGTATTTTTCTTTGACTCCACGGCAAAGAACACGGCGGCCTCCTTAATATATCTCGCTCTTCAGTGACACGTTTTAGTTCAGCCTTGAGATTGCGGAGCTCTCCAGTGCTGGATTGTTTTTCTTGGTAGGCTTGTGCGTTTTGACCATAGCGATCTCGCCAACTATAAAGGCTTTTAGTGGTAATGCCCAAACGCTTAGCCACATCCGCAATAGAATGACCATTTTCAGTCACCTGCTTAACCGCTGCTATCTTGAATTCTTCGTTGTATCGTTCGCCGGCCATGTGGGCCTCCTCTTTAAGTAGATTATATAGTTAAAGTGTGTCTAGTGAACTAGGGGCGATTCAAAGCGCCGAAAAAGCGCAAGGTATTTCCCACGGATGACTCCGCCAAAACAGTTGTAAACTTAGCGCTACGACAGGCTTCAGAAAGGTGGACGATGCCCATAAGAAATTAGAAGGAGGCCTTGACAGATTTATTATTCTGCTCGAGACCGTTTGAAGGACTATATTTAAAACTGGCCATTACACAGAATGGATTACAGCCTCTTTAGAATGGTTAATTTTTACTAAAGACGATAATTATTCTGTCACAGCCAACCCTCAGTGAAGAATAACAATTACACTTTATAGCCTCTTATGGCAAAAATAATGCAAATCACAAAAAAATATAGTTGGTCAAGTCCCTTTCGCCGGCATGATCGTGATATAAATGCCAATCGAAGGAAAGAAATACGATTCCTTTGTCGAATTAACTGAATAGGCAGCAATTCCTCCTGCCCGATCAAGGCTGATTGAGATAGCACTTTATTGAAACCGTCACCTGATAAAATAACCTTCGCTCTGGTAAAGAGCGAACGCCAACCAGAGTTGGCACCCACCACATTACCTTCATGCTGCCGATAAAATAAGCCCGGTTTTTTATCTATAAACCAATTAAACCCCAAATGGCGAGCTAAACTGTAAAAGAACCAATCATGCATCCATACCTGGCTACTTACATTATGATCGCTTTCTATCTTCTCTTTAAATACTGTCGCTAACTTAACTTTAAATACATATGTGCAGCCTGGCCCTGAAGACTCAAAAAGATAATCATACTTCACTTGGGGTTGTGATTTTTCAATCATAGCAGTTCTCCCCCCAGACCAAAATGCAAGTACATTACTTGAGTAAGCATCGTACTCTGAGCCATCTAAACACTTGCACGCTGTAATTAACTTATCAGAAACCCAGATATCATCTTGATCAGCAAAACTAACATAATCTACATCACTGAAATCAACATCATGCAGTAATCGGATAAAATTTGGAGCAGCCCCTCCAAACCTTTCGCCATAAGGCAATATAAATACTTTATTTTTAAATTTTAATGCAAAATCCTTAACTATACGCAGGGTATTATCACCACTTAAATCGACACTAATATACAATTGAATATTAACATTATTCTGACAAAGTATTGAATCGAGTTGTTTATCAATATATTTGGCACCTTCATACGCTGCCAATAGAACACATACACGCGGGGCTTTAATATTCACAAAAAACCTATTGGTTAATTTAAAATCCTACTCGGATTTATATAAGGCATAGTTCCCGTTAAAATCAAATACCTAAGAGGGCAATTAGTAAATGCAAAACTCAGGTTTTCTCTTAACCTATTTATTCAAAATTTTTAGTTTTTAATACTATTAAAATAACTATCCATGACATACCCTTAACGATATTTCCTTCTTTAAATATTTAGTTAGTGAGTAAATAATTAATAGTGGAAACAAAAACAAAGAGAAATTACTATATTTAGTACTTTTCAAATACATTTTCATTTCCCCCTTTCTCATTCCCCATCGATTCCCACTTAAACCACCCCTTGACAATTGTGGCCGCCCCAATGCAGTCAGGGCTTTCCCAGATATAAAATAAGCACGCTTGCTATACGAAACTCTCAACCAAAGGTCATGATCTTCAGTATATCTCATTGTTGTATCAAACCCCCCACCCGCAACCAATCCATTTCGAATCACAATACAAGATGTTTGTGATATATTCTTCATCAATAGATCAAAATAGCTTTTTTCTTTCGCTATGAAGTTTTCAACGGAAAGAGGGTTAAAGATTATCATTGACTCATCATTATAGGAATGTGCCAACAAGTCGCAATTCAATGCACTTATCCAGCTGTGACAAACTTCAAGCTTATTTCGATGCCAAATATCATCAGCGTCCAAGAAAGCAATATACTTCCCTTCTGCTTTTTTCCAACCTAAGTTCCTACAGTATGAAGGGCCAGAATTTACACCTACCTTTATAAGCTCAATATTTACATTTGGATTTGCGTTTATTAATTCAGACATAACTCCAGGGGAATTATCACTACTAGCATCATCAACAACTATTATCTCGAAATGCTTAAATGATTGATTCAAGCAACTATTAACAGCAAGCCCTATTGTTTTTTCCGCGTTATAACATGCTATAACAACACTAAAGAATACTTCTTCAACATCTTTCATTGTCTTAGTTTACTTTTAAAAATAAAAAACGGTACGATCATCTGAAATACAAACACTATGTGCGTAATAAAATTTGCAAATACTGACAGGGTAATACTGTGCAGCATTATCGCAAGTACGAAGACATACATAATCTTATTGCGTGCATTGTGCATAACTACCATAGAGATTAATGAAAAAACTAGCAACACAAAGGGTAAAAATACGTATCCAAAATCTAGGAGAAAGGGCTGAAAAAATGATGAAACGTTAAACGCCTCTGTAACCAGCTCAAAGCTATAATTATTAACTTCCAATATTTCCGCAAGTCCATCCCTAAAAATTGAAGGAAAAAGACTAATAACAGTATTATATGGGAAGTAGGTAGGAGCAATTTCAGTTATATTATGATTAATATTATTCAATGGAGTAACAATATACATATAAACCCATATAAAGAAACTAGGTAGATATTCCGGATAGTCAAAAGTCGGACTAGACAAGTAGATAATATGCTCCCTACCACTCCTAAGATCGCCTAAATAACCAAACGCAGAAACCGCTATTAGCACAAAAAAACATAATTTCACTAGCCTTTTAGCATCAATTCTTGTGGTTATGAGGTGAATAAAAAACAACTCCAAACAAAAAGAAACTAGCAATTGCCTAGTACTAAGTAAAATTGGCCAAGCCAACAGCAAAATTAGAACAAATAGGTATTTATTTTTATTCTCTGCTTTAAACCTTAAAAAATAATAACACGACAAAAACAGATAAATTGAATTCAATAAGCCATGTAAACCACCAATACCAAAATCTACATAATTAACATAAGGGCCTACACCAAGCAGACTGAAAAGAGGCAAGTTTGTGGCCTGAATGACTTCCAACATTGAAAACACCAACCAGAAATAAACTAGAAACTTTATACGTCTTGATACTGTCTTGTCAGTAAATTGATATCCATATTTTTTAGTATCAAAAAATGGGTAAATACAAGGGCGCCGAACAACCAAAAAATAGATTAAAAATGATAGCAAAAATGCAGCGATGCTGAAAAACACCAAGACTATTGTTTCAGTTTTTATTGGTTCAAGAATATTACTTAAATGGGTTCCATACAGCAGAATACAAACGGACCAGATTATAGTAAACAGTACACTAGGGTTTGACAGTATATTCATTGGCTTCTCATAAAATATCATTTCAATCAAAAACAATATTTTCTACTATTTTAAATAATGGCTCACGATAATAATTTCGAAGGCTTAGCAAAAACTTATCTTGCCGTGTATTCCTTAACTTTCAGACTTGTTCCGTTTAGATAGATTTCAAAAATCTTCATTTTATATACAGCGCATCATAATCAATGCGCAACCGAGCCTGAAAACATCGACTGAAATAGATATTACAAACCAAAAAACAGTGATAACACCAAACTCACTTAAACACTTTAGAAAAATACTTACAAAGGGCTACTATTTTTTGCTTGGAATTTGATCGCCTTAAGGTGGAACATTGTTGTTTTTTCAGTAAAAAAGAAAGATCTAAAAGGTGTTCTTGCTCCCTAACACTTAAAGCATCGAATTTCTGGAACAACTTCAGAAATACCGAATTAAATTTGTCAGTATTACTCTCAACAAATAATTTTTTTATGTTTTTATCATCCAAATATATTTCCTTTGACTCAATGCGTGATTTTGATTCTGCTATTTCCCTGTAATAGAACAGTGTTTCATTGACATTGGTAAATACCGCACCTTTTTGACACATCTGTATCCATAAGTACTTATCTTCAGCATACTTAAAATTTTGCCCATAGGTTAACTTGTTATCTATTAAAAATTGTTTCCTCAACATTACAGAACCGTGGGCAAAGGGGACCGCGAGCGCTAAATACATGTACAATGAATTATTATCTAGAGGTACCAAAACAGTATCAATTAACTTATTTACATCGTTAATTACAAAGTAGTGACAACCACATATATCAGCCGCCTCTTTTTTAATTTGTGATATTTGCAATTGAAATCTATTGATATGTGAAATGTCATCTGCGTCCATTCTGGCAATATACTTGCCTTTTGCACATGTTATACCTTCATTTAGACTATATATTAACCCTTTATTCTCCCTACTTATTAAAACTATTCTTTGATCTGCCTTTTGATATTTTTCAATAATATTTAAACTGCTGTCGGTTGACCCGTCATCTATAATGATAAATTCAAAATCTCTATATGTTTGTTTTAAGATACTCTGAATGGCATCATCTAAATATTCTTCAGCATTGTAAACTGACATAACAACAGAAAGTAGGATTTGGCTCATTTTCTTCTCTTTACAAGTCTGTATATTTTTCTAGCAACAAAATACAAATTAGTACTTTTTAAAAGCTCTAAAACCTTATGTATAAGTTTAATTTTCGCATAAGAAAAACGCTGTTTTAATTTACTCATTAGCTGCTTGGAAACATTGTTCTCGATTAAAGCTTCCATCATCCCACAATCACTTATATCTTTTTCTTTGCTCCTATTCTTTTTAAACTTATACAGTTGTGAAAAAGACACAAACTTCAAATCATCAAAATAGAAATAATAACTTGGACTGTATATAAGCTCTAATCGCTTTTCATTATGGAAATTTGGCACTTCATCTTGATGCGTCCCATCGTAATTTATAAATCTTGTATTATCGTCAAATATTTTTTGTGCATTATCACATTCTCTTATCCCATAAAGAGCTAATGTCGAGTCAGCATCCATAACTACATCATTAATGTTCGATCCATTTTTATCTAAAAGGCTCTTAAATCTACTAATCTCTGAATGAATAGACTTATATTTGTTAGGTTTTGCATAATTTAAAAAGTGGATACCATTACTATTGAAAACCACTCTTACTACTCGAATAGCTTCTTCTTTAGTATCTGTTATATGTATAGAGTGCTTGCCAACATTAAAAACATCTCTTATACGATCTTTAATTTTTAATACTTCATCTAAAGTATTGGCTTGAAACGCTATAGCTCTTATAGGGTCAAAGGTTTTGAAGCATTCTACAAGCTTGGCTTTTGAACCCTTATAGTTATTTTCAATATTACCTAACCAATCTTCACCATAATAAATTTGTGAAAGTAGATTATGAGCACCGTTAGAATTAAGTTGTATATCTTTTCTGTAAACTATATTTGGTATGATTTTTTCTATCTCAGCATCGTTTCCTTTTGCGGTGGGCCATATAAGAGCAACATAAACATTCTCAGCATATTCAACAAATTTTGTGGCTACCGCATCTAAAGTATCCCTTGACACATTTCGATTATAGAAATAGTTATAATCATAAACATGATCAAATATTCCTAGACGCACACAATCAACGTATTTGTCTAAATATATAGCACTAGCAACTCTGTGAGCGCCATTTGCTATCGAATTACTATTTGTTAGTGGTATGACCGTTTTGCCCTTGTCAAATCCATTCTGTTTAATATCATTATAAGTTCGACAGAACGATTTTAAAAACTTGTCAAAATCAGTTTTTTCCTCATTTCCTGGCTCTTCAAACTTTCCCAGACTAAAAGCTCTAATATGATCTTTGTATGCCTCTTTTGCAAAAACAACACCTATATCTTTCATTTCTAAATATAGAAGCTTAAAGGCCAAATCTAGCCTATTACTGGTTAACAGTTTAATTGCTCTTACTGTTTTTATCTCATAATCAATTAACTTCAAATCTTTATAAAAATGAGGTTCAATTATGCCCTTTAATTCACCCTTGAACATTAAGGTACCTTTTGATAAGCGTTCTTATATTTCTCGGTATTAATTTGACAAATATACTAGGTGTGAACTTAATCACTTTAATCTTAAAAGGCATTGTAAAAACCATTTTCATCTTTAAATCAGCATCAATGTATTTCATTACAGCATCATTTTCAGGAACATTAATATCTAGTGGTTTATAATACTTATAATTATTTAAAGTTAGAAAATCACTAATAAATCTAGCAATTCTATTATCATCATAGATGTCATCAAAATTATACTCGAAGAAATTTATCTTCTGAGATAACTCATGAAATCTTTCAACGTAAATTTCTTTAACTGCTATTTTCTGTATTTTTGAATGATATAGCAAGCTAAAAAAATAGTCGATATTGTTCATTCTTGGTACATTTTCGGAGGTGAAGGTTTTATTCTTAAGCATATTATATTCCCACAACCTATCATAGTAATCGTCACCTTGAAATCTAACGTCAAATGGGACACATTGATTACCAATTATTGTGTGATAAGCACCAATCCCCCAGGATCTCTTTTCTAAATTCATATTCCTAGAATAAAGAGCGATACTTTCACATAAAACATCGACATCTGTATCATTTCCAAAAAAATCAAATGGCAAGAACTCAAAATTTCTGAGCACAAGCCAATTAGATGTTATATTAGCTATCGCTATGAATTCCTCGAAGTTTTCCCATCCATTTGCGCCCAAAATATCATTTTCATATATATCTATTTGAAACCCGTTAATAAGTTGAAGCAATAGATTTCGACCAAAAATCAAACTAGTGACCCGGAAAAAATCGCCAACTTCGTGGCTTAAATAGCAATCATGATTTTTCTCTAAAGCATCCTTCAAGGAAAGTATATTAGTATTTTCAAACCTTTTCGTATGAAAAACCTGTCTATACTGCGGATTGTTATCTTCGAGAACATAGACTAGAAACTCTTTCAAAACCATTTCACCATCAAAAAGTCTACTGCTGTTCTCTAAATACTTTTCATCACTCCATTTAACAACAACTTTATTAAGAATTTTGAAATTATTAGCAATAGCAGATTCAACAGCGCTAGAATCATATGTACTTTTTTGATCAACCAATAAAACCTGAAAATCTCTATCAATATTATGCTTAAAAATATCATTCTTATTTATGCAGTATTTAAGAGTCGAATATTTATAATCTGCATAGTTTACCATTCTATTTATCCTCCAAAATCGTATTAACTATCACAGCAGCATTATATTCACTACTAAACTTTTTACCATCTTCGGAATTTAGAAACCTTTCTATATTATCCAAATAATTTAAGTATTCGTCTCTAGATATACTCATTAAATAGCTATATAAATCTTCGTTAGTATTGAATTTTCTTCTGTCAATAAAGCAGTTTACTGGTATGTATTCTGTAATGTTATTTGCCCCCCAGTAAACTGGAATGCATCCAGCAAAAAAAGCATGAAATATTTTCTCTGTTATATACCCAGGAACATCTTTTACATTTTCATAAGCTATTGTAAATTTATAATCTTGCATTGCTTCATATTTATCCTCTACTTTACCTTTATAAATTGTAAATTTTTCCCCGATAAATTTGTATGCTAAATTCCTTATAAAGGGAACTCTGTTTAAAACTCTAAAGAGCCTAACACCTGTAAACCTGTATTCATTCCACCCATATCCATATAAGTCAAAATCTAAAGGGTGTTCTTTTTCAAACCACTTTATTAGTTTTTTTCGCTCACCATATAATTCATTTGGAAATATTGAACTTTTATTACTTATTATCAAACAACAAAGTTTTTTATTATTAAATATTTTAGGTATTTTCTCTGGTAACTTGAAAGCATAATTCAATTTTATGTACTTATTTTTATCAATGTAATCATCGTGCCATGTAAATACTTTCTTGAAATTATCGTGGTAACCTCTATCAAAATTCTGTGGCGTTATAATCTCGCTTTCCATGGCTATAAAATATGATTTACTGGCCTTAATACTATTCGAGTTTATATAGTCTTTATAAATAACAACATCAGCTTCTTCAATAGAATGTACATCTTCTGTAGCTACTAAATAGCCATTTTTCTCAAACTCATCAAAAAGCTTGTGATATTTATCATAAGCATAATCCCTGTCACTTTTAATATTTTTATTAAAAATAATATTTTCTTTATGGAGCTCCATTACGAACGACACTTTCTTCATCTGTTCTTACTCTGTCCACTTGATTTTTGTTAGGTTAACAAGTCAATTTACTTATAAAAATCTTTAAGCACATAAATATCATCCAAACCAATTGTTCTTCCCCATAATAGATAATTATTCTTAAACATGAACTCTCTAATATTGTCGTCTCCATACAAAACACAAGAAGCAGGATTATTCTCTATGGTTAAAACATCAATTCTAATTTTTGCAAAATCCATGCCTTTCAATACGTTTAGTTCATGCCCTTCAACATCCAATGATAAATAGTCAATATGGGTAATGCTTTCATCCGCCATAACATCCTTAAACATTTTTGTCCGCACTTGAATTTCATCGGTTTCAAAACCAGATTCAATTTCTCCTGTCTCTTTTACATAGGAAAGCATATCTTCCCAACCAGTTTCATCCTTAACGATTGTAAAGGTAACTTCTCCATCATGATCTGAAAGAGCAAAAGGAAATAACTTTGCTTTTCTATGCTCAGACCACAATTTTTTCATATGCGGTAACGGCTCAAAAGCCACCCCATCCCACCCTAGCTCTTCAAAATATCTAGTATTATTGATTTTTAAAGGGTGATTCCCTCCAATATCACAGAAGAAACCATCATTCTTATTCTTAAAAAAGTTCTCATAAACTATATAATCTTGATCATCTTGGGAATACAGCTTTATATCTTCCTTACGTACAGGCTGAAATATTTTCGTATCGGGATAATTTACACTAAATTTATTTAGTATAAATTTCCTTCGTTTAGCTGCTAAATATGAATAAAAAGAAGGCAGCATCGACTGAATAATCTTTTTTAATTGTTTTTTCATTACATTCTCATTTTATTTGGAGCAATTGGTATAAAGCATTTTATTTTAAGATAAAAAAACTTATGTAAATCCTTATCAAAAATATCATATGCATAATAGATAATCACAAGTGTTATAACTGTCGATATTGCAGCGCCAACAACACCAAACAAATCTATAAACCAGAAGTTGAGTGCAATATTTACACACACTCCTAATACACTTCTATATAAGTATTTCTTTTCATAATGTTCAACATACAGAATCTTTGTACTCATCGTTCCAATTGCACTAAGAACAACAGTAAAACTAAGTACATTTAATATTGATACAGCCTGAGCATATTCATCGCCATATAGTAAGAAAACTATTATATCGCTAAAGATAAAAATCATTAAGGCGATTGGAATAGCGATCCCTACCAAAAGTTTATAAATATTTTCTAAAAATCTAAAGTAATCCTCTTCACTTTTCTGCTTCATCTCTACAAGCTTTGGAAAAACAGACTGCGTGACTAGTAGTGGAATAAAATAAAAAAGTTCAATCACTCGAATAGCCGCAGCATAATGCCCAACAGCAACACTATCTACTATATGCCTAATCATAATTTGATCTATTTTTGTATATAAAAAAACAGCCGTAGCTACAAGCATTAACGGCCATCCATTTTTAAGGTAATACACAGCCACTTCCGTATTATATTTCAATGAAATAATAGATTTTTTTTGTAGAGTAAAGATAAAAATATAGCCAATTGCTATTACAGCACCATCAAATACCAACGTATAAGCAAAATATACTAGGTCTGCTTCAATATATATAAGTATTAACTTAATAGCGGATGAACAAAAAAATGCGACGCTATTAGCTATAACGCTATATTTTGATAATACATTTGCCTGGAAATAGGCGTCTAACGTTTTTACACTTTGGAAAATCAAGATAAAAGCGATTATATTAATTAACAACCCAGCTTCTTCATCTTCAACATTAATATTTATAATAAAAACAATAGACATCGCTATCAACGAGGCAATAAGTTTCATTATAATCGCCGTACCTATTAGCACATCAGTTTGATTTTTATTTTTAGTTAGTTCTCGTACAAGTATCACATCTATACCAAGGGTTGAGAATGCTATAAAAACACCTACAAAACTTTGAGAATAAGACAAAAGCCCATAGTTTTCGGGACCCAAATATCTTGTAAGAAGTATAACTACAAAAAAGCTGACCCCCATTTGAAATATTTTCTCAGCAAAAAGCCAAGAGGTATTTTTGAAATATTTTTCAAACTCACTATTATTCTTTATGCTTTTATATTTTGATTTTAATGTATCTATGGCTAGCATTATTCTTTATATACCAATTAATTGTCATATTGATTCACTATCAAAACTTTTACTGAAACCTACACTGTAATTATAACGCACTATCCCTGTTAACATTTTAAATACACTCTTAACTAGATAGCACTGGAGTCAATAATATAATCTAACTTTCTATATCACCAACTGGAGCCCATAATCTAAGTTTTATTTGTTCACGTTAACAGTGAACTTAGCCTCCAAATACATCTAATTTCCAGAAGATATATTCAATTGGATGAACCACGCAAAGCCTTTGGATTATTTAAAAACCATTGGCTAGAGGGATAGCTTTTTGTACCGCTACACTAAAGGCTGCTTCGTCTTGAATCACATGATCTGCTGCCAATATTAATAATAGAGGGTCATTCCCTTTACTTCTTTGCTTGGCAATGTCAGCCGCTAATGCAATAGCTGGTGCTGTATTTCGCCCTTGCGGCTCTAAGATAATAGATCCAAGTTGGTTTAAGCTGCGCAATTGTTCAGCCACTATAAAACGGTGCTCTTCATTACAAATGGTTACGGGCTCAGCTGTATCTAATTGCTTTAGACGATTAAGAGTTGCTTGCAACATGGTGGTTTCGCCCACTAATGGAAGAAACTGCTTCGGGTACAATGCCCTTGATAAAGGCCATAAACGTGTGCCTGAGCCTCCAGCCAAAATTACAGGTACTAGCATTGTGCATTCCTTTAAATTAATTCATTTAGTAACAGATGTATCAGCAGGTGTTAATTTTTGAAAATACCACTTTGTATGCTGATGAACGTTACAATCGGCCAGTAAATCTTCAATACTGTACCATCGATATTCACTATGCTGATCTATAGGCATATTTTCTAACAAACGTGTTAAATACACTTCATAGGCTAAAACAATATAGTGCGTACTAAAACCTGTACCTGTAAAGTTATTCTCGTAAAAATGCTCATAAATGCCGATAAAATCACCTTTACCCGCTGATATTCCTAGTTCTGTCCTCAATATACGATCGAAAGCAGATTTAAAAAGCTCATCTTTTAAAACTCTACCACCAGGTACAAACCAGCATCCTTGTGCTGGCTTATTTATACGCTTGCCGAGAAGCACTTGGCCTTTATCATTACGAATAATAAGGTCAATAGATACCAACGGCGTGGATGCTATTACTGTTTTAAAAGTTTCTAAATTAAGCATGGGATATTGTATTTTATTAATACCGAAACCCTTTTTTTTCTACACATTATGTAACTGTCACTCATAACTCAATACACTACCCTATATATTTCCAACATCCTTATTTGAAAGGCGCGAAGCATTTTGATCTTTTCTATTAATAATCAATTCATCTAAATCAGGCCACCGGATATTTAACACAGGATCATTCCAAACTATGGCAGATTCACACTCCTGCGCGTAATAGTCAGTGGTTTTATATAAAAAATGCGTATCATCTTCTAACGCCACAAAACCATGGGCAAAACCTTCCGGTATCCATAACATTTTATGGTTAGTAGCATTTAATTCCACCGCCACATGTTTACCAAAGGTGTCCGAGCCTTCTCTTATATCTACCGCTACATCCAATGCAGCGCCCTGCACTACGCGCACTAACTTGCCCTGGCCATGAGGTGGCAGTTGATAATGCAGACCTCGCAAAACGCCTTTTTTTGAAACTGAATGATTATCCTGTACAAACGGTCGAGGTGTTGAAAGGCCTAGTTTTTGCAGTTCTGTGTGAAAGTTCAGTTCATTAAAACTTTCCATGAACCAGCCCCTGTCATCATTAAACACCCGGGGCTCAATGATCACTACATCGGGAATGGTTGTTTGTGTCATTTTCATTTTTCGATCTCTTTTAATAGACCAATTAAATACTGACCATAACCGGTTTTTTTCATTCGCTCAGCTTGTTCTTTCACTTGCGCCGCGCTTAACCAGCCATTATTAAATGCAATTTCTTCAAGGCAGGCCACCTTTAAGCCTTGACGCTGTTCTATGGTATGCACAAAATGACTGGCCTCCAATAGCGACTCATGAGTGCCAGTATCTAACCAAGCAAAGCCTCGACCTAACATTTCTACAGTTAATTCCTGGCGCTCAAGGTAAATTCGATTTACATCGGTTATCTCCAGCTCACCACGATGGGATGGTTTTATGGACTTGGCAATATCAACCACATTATTATCGTAAAAATACAACCCAGTCACAGCATAGTTAGACTTTGGGTTTTCCGGCTTTTCTTCGATACTCAAGGCGCGATTATTTTCATCAAAGTCTACTACGCCAAAACGCTCCGGGTCGCTGACGTGATAACCAAATACTGTCCCGCCCTGGCTACGGGCGTCAGCCGCTTTTAATTTGTCAGAGAAATGCTGACCATAAAAAATGTTATCGCCCAATATCAAGCAGCAGCTATCATCACCGATAAACTCTTCACCAATAATAAAGGCTTGCGCCAAACCATCTGGCGAGGATTGAACGGCATAACTTAATTTAATACCATACTGACCACCATCGCCCAATAATTTTTGGTAGCTGGGTAAATCTTCTGGTGTACTAATAATTAAAATTTCCCTCATACCCGCTAACATCAATACAGACAAAGGATAAAAAATCATAGGCTTGTCATAAATAGGCAGTAGCTGCTTAGAAACACCAAGGGTAATGGGATATAAACGTGTGCCTGAGCCACCAGCTAAAATAATGCCTTTACGATTCATTTGCATGTCCTTGTATAGTATTTAGCATTCGTCCTACGCCAATTTGCCATTGGGGTATATACAGGCCAAAGATAGTATGCAGTTTGCTACAATCTAACCTTGAATTTAACGGGCGCTTGGCAGGAGTTGGGTATTGTAAAGTGGGAATTACATCTATCCGCTCAACCATTAAATAATTACCCGCCAAACGGGCCTGCTTTATCACAAAGCTTGCATAACCGTGCCAGCTCACGGCACCATTAGCCGCCAGGTGGTATAAGCCACTCACTTGAGGGTTCTTACTTGCGTGCAAAAGACAATGTGCGGTAATATCGGCGATTAGCTCGGCCCCTGTGGGAGCGCCTATCTGGTCATCAATCACTTTTATTTGTTTTCGTTCGCTAGCTAAACGTAACATGGTTTTGGCGAAATTTTCACCTCGTGCCGCATAGACCCAGCTGGTGCGAAAAATGAGGTGTTTACAGCCACTTTGTTGGATCGCTATCTCACCTTTCAGTTTACTTTCCCCATATACATTCAAAGGCCCGGTTGCTTGCCCTTCTTTCCTAGGATGACTGCCGCTACCATCAAAAACATAATCACTGGAAAAGTGTACTAACCATCCGCCTAGCTGCTCCATAATTTTGGCTAGCATCTTAGGTGCTTCACTGTTAATGCGCTCAGCCAAATCAGGTTCGCACTGTGCTTTGTCTACATTTGTATAGGCCGCTGCGTTTACAATTACGTCTGGCTGTAGGCTAAGCACGGTTCGTCGAAGCTCATCTAGGTTTGACAAGTCACCATATAAGTTCTCATGGCCAGTTCGGCCAAGCGCTATCACCTCGCCTAAGGGCTGTAATGCGCGTTGCAATTCCCAGCCAACTTGCCCATTTTTACCTAGGAGTAATATCTTCATGACTGATCGTTTCTTTGACTGTAGTTTTTATCCATCCACTGTTGGTAACTACCATTTTTAATGTGCTTCACCCATTCTGGGTTTGCTAGATACCACTTAACAGTTTTAACAATACCAGTATCAAAGGTTTCTTCTGGAATCCAATTCAACTCTCGTTGGATTTTGCTGGCATCTATGGCATAACGCACATCATGACCAGGGCGATCTGCCACATAGGTAATAAGCCCCTCAAAACCTCCTTTGTTACCCGCCGCTATAGAATGGCTGTTTTCAGGTACAAGGTCTTCAAGTATTGCGCAGATGGTCTTTACCACTTCAATATTTTGTTTTTCGTTATGGCCGCCAATATTATAGGTTTCACCTACTTTCCCTTGGGTAACGACGCTATAGAGTGCCCGGGCATGATCCTCTACATATAACCAATCGCGTATTTGGTCACCCTTGCCATAAATAGGCAGCGATTTACCCTCAAGTGCATTAAGAATAACCAAGGGAATTAATTTTTCAGGAAAATGATACGGCCCGTAATTGTTTGAGCAATTGGTAATGACGGTTGGAAAGCCATAAGTTCGTAACCAAGCTCTTACCAAATGATCGGAACTTGCTTTACTGGCCGAATAGGGTGAACTTGGCGCGTAAGGAGTTTGTTCGGTAAATAGGTCTTCTGGGCCATCTAGGTCACCATAGACTTCGTCGGTTGAAATATGATGAAAGCGGAATGTAGATTTTTTTTCTTCAGCCAATTCATTCCAATAAGCGCGGGCTGACTCCAATAAGGTGTAGGTACCAACAATGTTCGTTTCAATAAATGCAGCCGGACCATCAATGGATCTATCGACATGGCTTTCGGCTGCTAGATGCATGATGGCATCTGGTTGATGAGTATTTAGTACTCGATCTAATTCTGTACGATTACAAATATCAACCTGCTCGAAGCTATAGCGATTATTATCGCTCACTTCAATTAGGCTCTCTAAGTTACCGGCATAAGTTAGTTTATCTAGGTTAACTACTGAATCTTGGGTGCATTGTATTACATGGCGGATGACTGCAGAGCCTATGAAACCCGCGCCGCCTGTTATTAGTATTTTCATTTTTTTGTTCGCTTGCAAGCAAGCTCCTACGTTTGTTTGGTGTAGAGAGGGCCTAGAATTACCTGCCACTCAATCACCGTAAGCGGCCGCCTACAGAAGGCGACCCTTCGCTTCGATGACTAGGACATACATGATATTAATCACCCTAACTCATGCAGCCGTTCATTTATCGGCCACGGAGTGGTCTCCTATATATTTTGTAGCCAATCTTTAAAAGCTTGACCTTCTTTTTCATGGCGCAAACTATATTCCACAAAGGCTTTCATGTAGCCTAACTTACTGCCGCAGTCGTGACTTTTACCTGTCATATAGAATGCATCTACTTGTTCTTGCTCTATTAGCTTGGCGATGGCATCCGTTAGTTGAATTTCGCCTCCGGCTCCGGGGGCAGTCTCTTTTAATAGGGCCCAGATATTTTCACTTAGCACATACCGCCCCACTACAGCCAAGTTAGACGGGGCTTTATCTTGCAGGGGTTTTTCCACTATGGCTTCTATCGATTTACTTTGGCCGGGTTCAATATTTTGGCCTTGTAAGTCTACTACGCCGTAGTTGCTTACCAGCTCTTGTGGCACAGCCTCTACCATTATTTGACTGACTTGGTTTTCGTTAAATAAAGCCAGCATTTTGCTCAGGTTTTCGTTTTCTAAATCTGCTTGGTATTCGTCAATTAATACGTCTGGTAATACCACTACAAATGGCTCATTCCCTACCATAGGTTTGGCGCACAACACTGCGTGGCCCAAGCCTTTGGCCTGACCTTGGCGCACATGCATGATAGTCACCCCCGGCGGGCAAATGCTGCGTACATCTTCTAGTAGTTGGCGTTTTACACGGGTTTCCAGAGTACTTTCTAATTCGAATGAAGTATCAAAATGGTTTTCTATAGCATTTTTAGAGCTGTGGGTTACCAGTATAATTTCGGTTATACCTGCTGCTGCGCATTCATTTACTACGTATTGGATTAGAGGCTTGTCAGCCAGAACTAGCATCTCTTTGGGAATCGCTTTGGTGGCGGGTAGCATTCTTGTGCCTAGGCCTGCTACTGGAATGACGGCTTTTGTTACTTTTTTCATTAATCCATTTATCGCGTGCAAGCACGCTCCTACATTTGAAGTTTTAGCTTGGCTAATATTTCTTATTGTGGCCGGTCGCTTGCAAGCACCCTCCTATGGGGTGGTTTTAATGCTTTTTGGGGGCTAATCTGTGTTACCGGTGTTTATTTTTCTAAACCTTTATATGTGTTATTGGCTGCTCTGACTATTTTGAGCCGGTGAAGGCTGGGTAAGTATTCTATCTTATAAATATGGCGTTTGTGAGGGGTATTGTTAATTAATTGTTAGATTATAAGGGGTTAGCTGGGGCGGCGGCGGGGTTATTTCACCCGCGGGTGCGGGTTTTTACTGGGTTTATCGCTTTATATGGCAAAACACTGGCTTATGCTGACCATTATATTGCTTGCAAGGTGATGTATTATAGCTATGAGTGCATCTAACGCTTTTAGCTAGCGTAACCCTGACAGCCATCAACATTGAGCTAGCACAGAGGTAAGCGGTGTCTTGCCAACCTCTCAGCACAAAAATGATCAACAATTGAGTGGCTTGCACTCGCCTAATTATTACCTTCCTATTGATTGCTGTTTTTCGGATTGTGCAATTGCAAATCGGTCAAGGGACTGACCTCGTGTGCAATCCCCCCTTTATTAATGTCAGCTAAAAGTAGAAGGTAAATCAACTACAGCAACTTCCTAGGCGGTACGCCACCTATTGCTGAATGGGGTCGTTCATTATTGTAAGTCCATTGCCAGC
>MAAA01014160.1_pt1 | contig 17348 bp, 17 predicted proteins | sample 1115971 | NCBI WGS metagenome assembly MAAA01 (sample SAMN04961123, study PRJNA320927) | seawater metagenome | isolation source: sample BD02T6 sea water enriched with oil for 6 days | place: USA:Gulf of Mexico | collected 2013-07-27 | reverse complement strand
TACATGATTGATTTATCTATTTTTGAAAATATAGAAAATAGCAGTTTAGTTGAGCATATAGAGCAGCTTGGCCTTTTGTTTTACTCGGCCAAGAAATAATCTTTCAGTTCATTGCTGGTAACTTATAACTGCTTAATAATAAACTCATTGCCTAAATAAGCCCCGCCTTCAATATAATATCGGTTGCCCATTTTTACTTCGCCGTCGCTCACGTTATGGCCGTGAATCAAATAATCAATGCCCTCTATAGAGTGCTGTGATTGAGATTTAAATACGCTGCGTGACCAGATGCAGGCCTGCAATTGGGCTTCATTAAAGCTGCCTAGTTCACTCCAGTGTTCTCCTGGAAAATCCGCATGTACTATCCCATAACGGTTGCTATTTCGGCCTTCTATTTCTATGGCTAGTGGTAAGCTTTCAATTTTCTCGAACCAGGCGGGCCATTGGCTGGGGTTACTGCTGGCAATCCAGTCACCTCCATTTTGCAGCCATAACATTTTCTGTTGGCTTATTTTGTATTTTAACGCGCACACCATCATGTATTCGTGGTTGCCCAATACTGAGTAAAACCAGTTTTCATTTAATAGCGCTAATGCCTCTGGGGATTGTGTGCCCCTGTCTATTAAATCACCGGTGCAAATGAGCCGATCTATTGCTGGGTTAAAATTTATAGAAGCCAAGCTTTGCATGAGCTTTTGGGTTTGCCCGTGAATGTCGCCCACGGCAAAATCACGGCCTTGTAAGTTACTTCTTAACGTTAATAATTGAGCGTTTATTTTCATGGTGTGATGGGCTTTTGGTTATTGCCTGTGGCCTCTTGTAGAGCGGCTGGGTGCCCAGCGGGCAATGCAGGCCAGTGCCAGTAAAAATATAAACATAAAAGCATTGGCCGGAATTTGCAGGTTAAAATCTACCGTCGAATGTATCAGTAGGGCAGTGAGGCCCATGCATGCGGAAAAACCCAGGCCCTTGTGTAAGTTGCTATGTCGTAAGCGCATAGCCTGTATCGCCCATATTAAGCAGTAACCTACTGCTAGTGCCATAAAACTAAAGGCTATAACTCCGTATTCCACTAAAAATTGAAGATAATCGTTGTGGGCGTGATCGTACAATCTGGGGCTGACAATATCTGGGCTCTTATGTGACGGATACACGTGCTCATAAGTTCCGGCCCCTATTCCAAGAATGGGATATTGCTGCCACATATTAAAGGTATCGCGACTCACTTCATCACGGCTTTCATGTGTGCTGCTACTGGCTTGCAGGCGTTGCGCGACTTTTTCTACCCCAAAAAAAGTACCCACTATGGCAATATCTATGATAAGTAAGCTGCCAAGCAGAATGATGGTAGAGCGAGACTTATTTTTCATTAATAAAAGTGCCAAGGCACCGGTAATAAGTAAGCTGGCAAAAAAAGCACTGTTACCCATGCGTGAGCGACTCAATACTAAAGCAATAACCATGATAGCCAAAAGCAGTCGCATGATAATCTTGGCGCTTAACAGGGTCTCGATACCTTGACGTAATTTCTGCCGCCAGTTGCCCTTTGACTGCTTGCCATGAGCCAATAAAAAGCCTATCCCGATGGCCAGGGACATTTCCATATAGCCGGCAAAATGGTTGCGATTTATGAAGGTGCCGGTGGCCTTGCCTAAATAGGTAGACTTTTTAATGAAGAAGCCCCATTCCAGCTGGGTAAGTACCATGATTGCACCGTATGTGGCCTGAAGCGCAGCAGCAAGAATGATCACCCAGATAATGCGTTTAATTCGTTCTTTGCTTTCCAGCATAAGTAGGGTAAGGGCTAAAAAAGAACAGAGGGAAAGACCTTGAATTAAATACAGGTAGCTAAAATACTGGGAGCTGGAAAAGCCTAGTATTATTTGCAATAACGCAATAATTTGTATAGACAGCAATAAGCCGATAACAGGCAAGGCTTTTATAAGTGCGATGGGCAGCAGTGGTTTGACCAACTGCCTTTCTTTTGTGCGTAGAAAACGATTATTTAGTTCAGTAGCTAGTAGTAAAAAACTTAAAAAACTGTACAAACTCCAGCCCCAGTCAATATTGCCGGCAAAGGGGAGTGGAAGAATAAATATGAGGGCCTGATAGGCGTGCCAGCGAGTCATTATTGGTTGATACTTAAATGGAATATTTATTTTTCTTTTTGCTAGGGGGAGATTACGCAAATAAAAATGCCCAGTGATTAACCGGGCATTTTTTGCGCTCATCAATTGATGAGTGAGGCCAAATTAGTTGGCACTGATGTCTGGTTGTGTGTCTGATTTGTCGGTTACAACATCAGAATCGCTATCATTGCTATCGCTGTTTCCATCTGTATTACCAGACGCGGTGTTGGCCGCGTTAACTGTACCTGTAGCAACGTCTGCAGCTGAGATGTTGTTGGCTGTAGCAGCAGCTTGAAGAGTTGCAGTGTCAGTACCAGCAGCAGCAACACCTTGAACTACAACGGCATCGCTCACACCAGCGTCTTGGGCAGCGCTCATAACGGCAGCTACAGTTTGGCCAGAACTAACAGCGGCGGTAGTAACAGCGGCAACAGCTTGTGCTTGGCTTAGGCCTGAATCAATTGCAGCAGCTATAACCACTTCAAGGCTTACACCGGCAGCAATAAGATCGGCAACCGCTTGATCGGCACAAGATGCACCTTCACAGTTGGCAGTAGCAGCAGCAATAATGTCGGCAGCTGAAGATCCACTTTTAAGGTCTGATTCAACAGAGGCAAAAGCAGGTAGTGTTGCGCTCAATAATAGAGCCATCGCTAGTTTACGCATTTTTTCATTCCATGAGACTAGGTATTTAGATTCGGCACAGTATAGCGAATTATTATGTGCTGCCAATAGCTTGGTAAAGAATTAATAAAAAAAGCCATATAATAAAGAAAAAGAAGAGCAATGATGGGGAGTCTAGTTACGTCGCTGACGCTTAGAGTAAATGCAAAGCGTCCTATCTTAGCAATGAAAGTAATGAAACCCATATAACCACTTCGAATAGCTTTTTCCATTTCATTTATGGGCACTTTAGCGTAAGCTGCGCGCAAAATTTGACAAGGCTCACAGACAGGTCGCTAAGGCTGTGGTGGTGAGTTGTTGCTAAGGAGTAGCGCTTAAAAATATGAGTCGCTATCTCTCCTTGCATAATTGCCTCGGTGCAAGGAGTATTATGAAAATTACAGTAGTGGGTACAGGGTACGTAGGCTTATCAAACGCCATGTTACTGGCCCAGCACAATGAAGTAGTGGCCCTAGACATAGACTCTACAAAAATAGCGCTATTAAATGACCGCCAATCCCCCATTGCCGACGCCGAGCTAGAAGACTTTCTATCGAACAAACAAATAGATTTCACCGCCACGTTAGATAAAGCTTACGCCTACAAAGGTGCCAGCTACGTAATAATAGCCACCCCCACAGATTACGACCCAACCACCAACTACTTTAATACCGCATCGGTAGAGGCCGTAATAAAAGACGTACAACAACACAACCCCCAAGCTACCATAGTAATTAAATCTACAGTGCCAGTAGGCTACACCGAAGGCATTAACCAAAAGTATAACTGCAAGAACATACTATTTTCACCCGAGTTTTTACGCGAAGGCAAAGCCCTATACGACAACCTGCACCCGTCACGCATTATAGTAGGCAGCCACGCAAGCCAAAACCAGCAGGCCCTAGCCTTCGCAAATTTACTGGCCCAAGGCGCATTAAAAGAAAATATAGCCATATTGCAAACCAATACCACCGAAGCCGAGGCTGTAAAGCTTTTTTCAAACGCCTACCTTGCCATGCGTGTCTCTTACTTTAATGAGTTAGATAGCTACGCCGAAATCCACGGACTAGATACCAAGCACATCATTGAAGGGGTAGGGTTAGACCCCCGCATTGGTAGCCACTACAACAACCCATCATTTGGTTACGGCGGTTATTGCCTGCCTAAAGACACTAAGCAGTTATTGGCCAATTACAAAGACGTTCCCAATAACATGATTAGTGCAATAGTAGAATCTAACACCACCCGTAAAGACTTTATTGCCGACGCCATTGTTAAAAAGAACCCAAAGGTAGTAGGTATTTATCGCTTAATTATGAAAACCGGGTCTGACAATTTTAGAGCCTCTGCCATTCAAGGGATTATGAAGCGCATTAAAGCCAAAGGGATTGAGGTGGTGTTGTTTGAACCTGAATTACTTGAGGATGAGTTTTTTCATTCTAAGGTGATTAAAGATTTAGAAGAATTTAAAAAAATGGCTGATGTGATTGTGGCTAACCGCATGACCGATGTTTTGGATGATGTGGTATCAAAAGTGTATACCCGTGATTTGTTTGGGAGTGATTGATTCATGAAGTACCTTATTACAGGTGGTGCAGGCTTTATAGGTAGTGCCGTTATTAGGCATATTATCGAACATACTACTCATCAAGTGTTAAATGTAGATGTTCTCACCTACGCAGGAAATCTTGAGTCTATTCCCTGTGCCAATAGCGATCGCTATCAGTTCGCCAAGATAGATATTTGTGATCAGGCCGCTCTAAGTAAAGTGTTTCAAGATTTTAAACCTGATGCAGTAATGCATTTGGCTGCAGAAAGTCATGTGGATCGCTCTATAGATGGACCCGCTGAGTTTATTCAAACAAATATTGTTGGCACTTATAATATGCTAGAAGTTTCACGAAGCTATTGGCAGGGCTTAAACGAGGCTGCACAGCAAACGTTTCGCTTTCATCATATATCCACAGATGAAGTGTATGGTGACCTGGGCCCAGAAGGTTTGTTCACTGAAACTACGAGCTACGAACCAAGCTCACCTTATTCAGCTAGTAAAGCCTCAAGCGATCATCTAGTACGTGCTTGGCAGCGAACTTATGGTTTACCTACCATCATTACCAACTGTTCCAACAACTATGGGCCTTACCATTTTCCTGAAAAGCTAATCCCTCTGATTATCCTCAATGCTCTGGCGGGTAAAGCGCTACCTGTATATGGCGATGGCAGTCAGATACGCGATTGGCTCTATGTAGAAGATCACGCACGTGCGTTGGTAAAAGTAGTAAGTGAAGGTAAGGTTGGTGAAACCTATAATATAGGCGGTCACAACGAACGTAAAAACATAGATGTAGTGAAAACAATTTGCTCAATATTGGATGAGTTAGTGCCTATGGGGACGCATTCATCTTTTGCTTCGGCGGAATCCTCGAATCTCGAATCGGGCCTTAACTATTCATCTCTAATTACCTTTGTAACTGATCGTCCAGGTCATGACGTGCGATATGCCATAGATGCTTCAAAAATAGAGCGTGAATTGGGTTGGATACCACTGGAGACTTTTGAGAGCGGTATTCGAAAAACAGTCGAGTGGTATCTAAATAATGAGAATTGGTGGCAGCGTGTACTAGACAATTCTTACCAAGGCGAGCGTCTAGGTGTTATGAATCAGAATAAAGGAACAGGTCGCAAGCTATGAAAGGTATCATATTAGCAGGTGGTTCAGGAACTCGCTTATATCCCATCACTATAGGCGTATCTAAGCAGCTACTACCTGTGTATGACAAGCCGATGATTTACTATCCGCTGTCTGTTTTAATGTTGGCGGGCATTAAAGATATTCTCATTATTACCACACCAGAAGACCAAGCTAACTTTCAAAACCTGTTAGGTAACGGAAGTCAGTTCGGTGTATGTATCAGCTATGCTATTCAGCCAAAGCCAGAAGGTTTGGCCCAGGCGTTCACAATAGGTGAAGACTTTATCGGTGGCGACAAGGTATGTCTTGTATTGGGTGATAATATTTATTTTGGCCAGGGCTTTTCGCCAAAATTGCTCAAAGCAGCTGCCAGAGATAAGGGGGCGACTGTATTTGGTTATCAAGTGAAAGACCCGGAACGTTTTGGGGTGGTTGAGTTTGACGCAAATCGAAAGGCGCTTTCTATTGAAGAGAAGCCTTTAAAGGCTAAGTCAAACTATGCGGTTACAGGCTTGTATTTTTACGACAATAGCGTAGTTGAAATCGCGAAAAACATTAAACCCTCTGCGCGAGGCGAGCTAGAAATAACCTGCGTTAATAACGAATACCTAAAGCGTGGTGAATTACAGGTAGAAGTTCTAGGGCGTGGTTTTGCTTGGCTGGATACAGGCACTTACGATAGCTTGATGGACGCAGGTCAATATGTGCAAACTATTGAGCATCGCCAAGGCTTTAAAATTGCTTGCCTAGAAGAAATTGCATTTAATCAAGGGTGGCTCACCGAGCAAGATATAAAAGAAATTGCAAAACCGTTAATGAAAAATAGCTACGGTGAATACTTAATGAGCCTGATTGTATGATTGCGCTTAATAGCCCCTTAAAGCCCGATTTAAAAAAGCTAAACAAATATCTAGAGCGTGTAAACGACAGTGGCTGGTTCACTAATTTTGGCCCATTGCAGAATGAGTTAACGGGTCGGCTTGAAGACTATCTTGGGGTTAAAAATCTTTTACTTGTTAATAACGGTACAGCTGCCTTACAGGTAGCAGGTCGTGCCTTGGGTTCAGAATCTATTCTCTCTACGCCATTTAGTTTTGTGGCAACCGCAAGCGCATTCAAATGGCAAAAAGACGAACTGGCCTTTGCAGATATCGACCGCTCTAGCTATAACCTATGCCCAAAGACAGTGGCCAAAGCATATCAAGAAGGTTGTAGAGCTGACACAGTGGTTGCAACTCATGTTTATGGTAACCCCTGTAACGTAAGCGCCTTCGACACCATAAAAAAAGAAAATAACTTCCGTATTATTTACGATGCAGCTCACGCTTTTGGTGTGAAGTTAGCCGGTAAATCAGTCTTAAGTCACGGTGATGCCAGCACCTTAAGTTTTCATGCCACCAAAATATTCCATACCATAGAGGGAGGAGCCATTGTTTTTAAAAACAATGCAGACTTCGATAAGGCCAGGGAACTTATTAACTTTGGTATAAACTCAGGATCGGAGATAACTGATGTGGGTATTAATGCCAAGCTTAATGAATACCAGGCTGCCGTAGGCTTAGTAAACTTGGAGCAGATAGGTAGTGTATTGGAGCACCGTGCAGAGCTCTTTCATCTATACCGCGAAGGTTTAAAGGATGTTGCCGAACTCCAACAGTGGCATCCAGAAGCAAATGCTAATGGGGCTTATATGCCTATCAAGTTAGAGAATGCTCAGCAAATGGCAAAAGTTGTTCAGGCTTTGGATAATAATGATATTCAGAGTAGGCATTATTTTTCTCCATCGTTGGACCGGGTATTTGAGGATGGTTTCAATTATGGCGCAAGGAATTGTCATGAGGTATCTGAAGGTATTTTGTGTTTGCCATTGCATGCGGGAATGAGCCAAAAAGATGTGAACCTGGTCATTGCGTGTTTATTAGCCAGTATTGGCTGACTACATGGATAAATACCTTTAATCAAATTGCCAGAGAGAATAAGGAATAATAATGATTGAAAAGCGAAATTTTACAACGGCAGAAATAACAAGTGCACTCGATGAATTGGGTATTGAGTATGCTTTCTTTGGTTCTGACTTAAGCAATGAACTACATTTTTGCAGTCTGCGTAAACCTGAATCTAATGGTATTTATTTTGTTGAAGCGCAAGTGGATATTAAGCTTGACGTTTCAGGTTCGCTGTTCATCGCATCAGAAAGGATGGGGTATGATAACTGCGCAGAATTAGTAGTCGTTAATCCACAGCTTACGTTCTACAAATTAATGGATTTTTTCTTTAATGAACGTGCTCTGCCAACTGGAGTACACCCTACAGCAATTATTGATAGCAATGCAGTTATTCACCCTAAAGCTTGGATCGGGCCATATTGTGTAATTGGTAGAGCAAGCATAGCCGCTGGTGTTCGCCTTCACTCTCATATAACAGTGTTTGATGGAACTATCATAGAAGAAGATGTTGTTATTGAATCTCATTCGACCATTGGTGGAACTGGGGTGGCGTGGATTTGGGATCCCGAAACGGGTGAGCGAATTAGACAGCCTCAAATTGGTGGTGTGCTTATTGGTAAAGGGTGTTTCCTAGGAAGTGATATTACGATTGTAAGAGGTTCTGTAAATGAAGTGACCGAAATAGGGGCATATACCGTAATAGCGCATGGAAGCAAAATTGGACATGGCTGCAGAATAGGAAGCGAAGTTCACTGCTCTAGTAATGTTTCACTTGCTGGAAATATTGATATTGGTAAGGGGGCATTTCTGGGTGTGGGGTGTTCGATAAGACCAAGGATTACATTGGCAGCAGGTACAGTTGTTGGAATTGGCGCTGCCGTTGTAAAAGACTGCTTGGAAAATGATCAACTTCTAGCTGGTGTGCCAGCTACCAAAAAGAAATTAATTAAAACTAAGCTAGCTGGTATTCCAGCAGTAAAAAAATAGGAAGAATGTAATGAATTTTATTTCCCAAAAAGCTCTTGTTGGTGCTGATGTTGATATAGGTATAGGGTCAATTGTGGAAGAGGGGGTCACATTAGGTGACGGGGTGAAAATAGGGAACTACTGCATAATAAAATCAGGAGTTATTATTGGTGACTCAACTATCATAATGGACTTTGTCGAAATTAGGGGCGGTACTACTATAGGCAATGAATGTTATATAGACTCACGGGTTTCTACATCTGGCGATTGTAAAATTGGCAATAAAGTAAACCTTCGTTATGGTGCTATTATTGCTAAAGGTTGCATCATCGAGGACGATTGTTATTTGTCCCCTAGAGTAATGACAAATAATTTAGATCAAGGGATGAATTCTATTGGGGGGGCACATATTAAGCGAGGTTGTTTTATTGGTACGCAAGCAGTCCTGCAGCATGGAATTGAACTTGGCGAAAATAGTGTTGTTGGAGCAATGGCTTTTGTAACTAAAAGTTTTGATAAGGATAGTACGTTAATTGGAGTGCCTGCTAAGTTAAGGGAAAGTAAATAGTCTTAGCTGGTAGAGTAAGGGATTTTCCAATGAATGTTTTGATAATGCCTAGAACAGCGATGGACAAAACTCCGAAGTAGGTTCTTATACTCAGGCTCGTTAAATATAGCAATAATGAAGTATGTTTTGGAATATCGATCAAATGCTATCGTAATTCAGCCGAGAGCTGAGTCCATTGTATGTGAGTGGTATGTGGCTGAAACTAATTCGCGAATATCGAATTGCTTCTCCTAGTAGTGATGATGGCTATAACATTAATTGGGTGGCTTTAAAAATCAGCCACTCAATAGAATCAACGTTATTAAATGGGAAGTTTTAGTTAATTTTATGATCAATATTAAAAGTGATTTTTAGTGCCTTCTTTAAAAAAAAATATAATCTTTAATTATATTGGACAATTTTATTCTGCTTTTATAGGTATATTGATTCTACCTCTTTACCTAGAGCAATTGGGTGCCGAGGCATTTGGCTTGATTGGTTTTTTTACTTTATTACTAGCTTGGTTACAGTTATTGGATTTGGGTTTAACTCCGACATTAGGTCGAGAGGTAGCTAGATTGAAGGGTGACCCTAACAATCATTATGAACTAAGAACGGTTGTTCGTAGTTTAGAAGTTGTTTTTATGGTGATTGCGGTGTTTGTGACGATTGCCATATTTCTAAATCGTAATTGGCTAGCGGTAGAGTGGCTGACGATTAGCGAGCTGGATGCCGGTTTAGTTGCGCTGTGCGTGGGCTTAATGGGCGTTATTGTCGGCTTTCGTTGGCTTTCATCCCTATATATGAGTGGTATAAATGCCTATGAGCAACAAGTGTGGATTAATATAGTTGGTGTGTGCATTGTTACACTCCGCTTTCCAGGTGCTTTGGCTGTTATTCTAGTAGGTGAAGGTAATCTTTTGCTGTTTTTTGGTTACCAATTTTTAGTGGCAGGTATTGAATGCCTAGTATACTCCACAAAACTCTACAAAATTATGCCGTATACAGATAAAAGAGTTAGCTTTAGTAGGAGTAGTCTCAAACGGATTGCCCCGTTTGCATTGAGCATTGGCTATACAACGGGGATATGGGTTTTTATAACTCAGTTGGATAAATTGTTGTTATCTAAAATATTGCCATTAGCGGATTATGGCTTCTTTACTTTAATTGCGACGCTAACGACTGGAGTAATGTTTTTATCTTACCCTATTGGAAGAGCGCTATTACCTAGAATGACGAGTTTAATAGCTCATAATGATGAACAGGAAATGATAAAAATATACATGCAAGGCACTCGTATTGTTTCTGCTGTAGTGTCGCCAATCGTTCTGGTTATTGCATTTTTTCCTCAAGAAATAGTTTATATCTGGACTGGAAGTGTACTGGCATCAGAGTGGATTGAGCCAATACTGCCATTATATGTATTGGGTTACGGTTTGTTAACGGTAGGTGCCTTTCAGTATTACTTGCAATACGCATACGGTAAATTAAGACAGCATGTTGTTTATAATACTGTAACCGCTTTGATCTCGATCCCATTGATTGTTTATTCGGCTTACAGCTATGGGCCCATCGGCGTGGCGTGGGTTTGGTTTGTATTTAGATTGCTATCATTGTTGTTTTGGGCTCCATACATACATCATAAATTCGCGCCGGGCATTCATTTTGACTGGCTTATAAAAGGCATACTTCCACCCGTTATTGTTAGTTTAGTGGGCTTACTTTCGCTTAATAACTGTGTTGAATATCAATTCTCAGATAACCGCATGCTAGATTTTCTTTATATTTCGGCTATTACTAGCATACTGCTATTAGTTTCGTTTTTGGTTTCATTTGGTAGAGAAGTAAGGGTGTTTATTCGTGGTAAAATTTGATTATAAGGGTTTTAAGCAGATTCCTCTTCCAACAGAAAAGGAAATTATGGTTGATTGGGGCTCTGATAATGACTCTCCGTTGATTAGTGTTTTATGTACCACCTTTAATCAGCAAGCATATATTGAAGATGCAATTCGTGGTTTTTTAATTCAAAAAACGGATTTTCCATTTGAAATTGTTATACACGATGATGCATCACTCGACGAAACCCCGGGGATTTTAAAGGGCTATTTGAAAAAATACCCCAAAATTATTAGGCTGATTCTCCAAGAAGATAATCAATATAGTCAAGGAAAACGAGTAAGTGCAATTGCTGCTGCAACGGCAAAAGGCAAGTACCTTGCTATATGTGAAGGGGATGACTTTTGGATAGATAGCCGAAAGCTACAGCAGCAAAAAAATACTATTGATCAAAACCTCGATTGTAGTTTAATTGTCCATCAATGCTATTTAATGAAAGGGGATAATGTAGCGCTTAAACCCGCAATGGGGCATGGAGATAGTCAGCGTGATGTAAATATAAGCGAAGTTGTCTCTTCAGGGTATCAATTTTCTCCGACAGCTTCATACCTGATAAGTAAAGAAATATATACTATATTGCCAGGCTGGATCGAAAAGGCACCTGTTGGAGATTACTTTCTTGAAAGTTACAGCTTCAAGCTTGGGCGTGTTATCTATCTCCCTTTTGTTTTTTCTGTTTATAGGAGGTGGGCGGAGGGTTCCTGGACAGAGGATTTGAATCGGACGGGAATAAAATTACGCGAAACATCTAGAAGGATGTACGAAAGCTTGAATTTAATGAGGCAAGATGAGTTTTTTGATAGCGAAGATATTGAAAAAAAAATGGCTGCTTCTTTGTTCGGGATGGCGAAAGGCTACTTGCTCGAAGGGAAGTATGCGGAGTTTAAAGAAAGTATAGAAAAGTCAGTTTCTTTTAATCGATATTTTTCGAAATTTCAACGGATATTGTTTTTAGTTCGATTTTTTCCTCGTACTACTAGAAAATTATTGAGTTTTTATAATGGCTGGCGAAATTAAAGGGGTCTATGTAGAAGCTTATATGAAGAATATGGGGGTGGGGACTGTAGTAATGACAAAGTTAAAGCTTTTTCGAATGCCGGCCTGATACTATCTGCTTTTATTTTTCCACTCAGTGTTGAATGGAACTGAATGCAATATGTGTTCAATAAATTAAAAATTCACAATGTAGTAAATTTTATATGGGTAGTCTTTTAAAAATCAAAAAAGCAAAGGTGGAGCTGTTAGTATTTATATTACTCTTGCTTTCACTGTTCTTAGAGTCCTTTTTGGGTGATGCATTGGGAGTAGGTAAAGCGGCGTTTTTATTGGTCTACCTTTCACCTTTGTTAGTGATTGACTTTAAACAAAACCGCATAGACCGCGTGGAGTTGTTTCTACTACTATTTATTATACTCTATACTTTCTCTTCTGTGATTGATGGAGGTGGATATAAATACGCATTTTACATAGTTTTAGTAGGGTTGTTTTACAGGTTTGGTCGAGGAGTAAACATACCTATTGGTGAGCTTGGCTATGTGGTTGTTTTTTGTTTCGTGTTCTCTGCTTTTTGTGTCCTTGGTTATTCTAATGTTGACTTCGGAGTACCTAAAAATACTGTAGGCGCATCGATTTTATATTTTTTTATAATTTCTATTTGGGTAAAATATTTACGTGCATCATCATATAGAGGGCTATTGGTGACGTCTCTATTGGGCTTTTTTATATTGTACTCCCTAGATGTTAGGGGTGCTTCTGCTCAGTTGCTAATGCTAGTGTCGGCGCTATATTTATCTACTTTACCGTTTTTTAATCGCATTAGTAGCAGAACGTTTTTTATTGGTTTTCTAATCGTTCTGATTGTTGCGTTAGTGATTGTAGCATTCGGAGATGAACTTGAATTTTTTTATGTTCTCGAGGAGGGCGTGAATTCAGTATCTGGTCGCAGTATTAAGTCAGGTCGCCAGTTGATTTGGCCAGTAAGTTTAGAGTTGATATCAGAGAATCCTATGTGGGGCTTGGGGGCTGGCTTTCTGATTAATAGTCTTGCTGGCAGTGAAACCTGGTCTGCGCACAACACATTTCTTCAGGTAGGTATGCAGGTCGGAGGGGTTGGTATTTTTTTGGTTTTAATAATGCTTTATCTGGTGTTGAATAAAATTTCTGTCGTTTATGAAAAGAATAATGACCGTTTTTTTATGATGTCCATTTGGTTTGTAATAGCCTTTTTTAATATATTTGAAGTGTCTTTGTTTCAAAATTCCATGCCTATTTCTGTAATACAATGGTTTATACTCGGTCTAATTGTAAATCCTAATTATTCAAAGCATTTGATGCGCGAAGGAAAATTATGAAAGTTTTAATTTTATCGAGCTCTGCATCTATACACACGCAGAGGTGGGTGAATTCCCTAGCGAAAGTAGGGCTGGATATAGTATTAGTATCTCAGCACAAGCCAATCGGTGAATTTAATGCGTCTGTTAGATATTATCAGTTGAAAGACTATGGTGAGCTGGGGTACTTTTTACATGCGGGCCAGGTTAGGAAAATCATAAGGAATGAGGCTCCGGAATTAGTTCACGCTCACTTTGCAAGTGGCTATGGAACTTTGGCTAAGAATACAGGAGTTAAATATATTCTCTCAGTATGGGGGAGTGATGTTTATGAATTTCCTGATAAATCTTTTATGCATAGGTGGCTTTTGAAACGGTCGTTAAATAGCGCTATTGCACTCTTTTCAACTAGCCATTGTATGAAAAAAAGAACAGCTGAGTTTACAAATAAATCTATATCTGTAATCCCATTTGGTGTTGAAACGGAAAGCTTCTATAAACGTAGCAGTACCTCTGACACCTTTCATATAGGTTTAGTCAAGGTTTTGAATGAAAAGTATGGAATAGATGTACTTTTAAAGGCATTTTCAATACTTATTAACAACAGTAAATCTAAAAGTTTAAAGTTATCAATTGCCGGAGACGGCCCTAAAGCGGCTGAATATAAGTTGCTAGCAGAAGAGCTTGGTATCTCTAAATATACTAACTTTTTAGGGTGGATTGATAATAAAGACGTCCCAAGGTTTTTAGCTGGCCTGGATTTGTTTGCTATACCCTCTCGATGGGATGGTGAAAGTTTTGGTGTCGTTGCTGTTGAGGCTGGCGCAGCGAGCTTACCTTGTGTTGTCAGCGATGTTGGTGGTCTGCCCGAGGTAATTATTGATGGGGAAACAGGTATTGTTGTTCCGAAAGACGACTTTGTACTATTAGCTGAAGCAATGCAAAGCTTGATTGACGATGAAGATCATAGGGTTAGTTTGGGTTCTGCCGCAAGGCATCGGGTTAAAGAACAGTATGAATGGTCTGAGAATGTCGATTCAATGTATGGTTATTACAGAAAGATAGCGGGAGAAATAGGATGATGGATGTAGTCTGGGGGGGGTTAATATTTAGTATACTTATGTTGGTATATGTTTACTTTATATTTCCAGCGTTGATGTTTTTCATTAAATATACCTATAAGCATGAAGAGGTTGGTGTAGAGAAATATTATAGTATTAACGTAGTTATACCTGCTCATAATGAAGAGAAGGTTATTGCACAAAAACTAGAAAACCACTTGTCTTTAAAATACTCTGGTGATTTTGTTATTACGGTTTTATGTGATTCTTGTAATGATGATACTGTTAAAATTGCCAAGAAATATGAAGCTGAAAATTTTGGAGTGGTTAAAGTATTTGAGGTGGAGGGGCGGAAAGGGAAGACCACTGCAATAAATAATCTTATTCCAACACTTGACTCAGACGTTGTTGTTTTTAGCGATGCTAATGTCATGCTCGATGAGCAAGCACTTGAGAATGTAAATATAGCTCTTCAGAAGGATGGTGTGGGTGGTGTGGCCGGACAGTTATCTTATACTAACTCTAGTGGGGAAGGCGCTGCAGCCAGTAATGGTTTGTATTGGAAATATGAGGAGATGATTAAAGCGGGCGAAGCAAAGTACGGATCATTAATGGGAGCAGATGGCTCAATATTTGCGATAAAGACCCATCTCTATCGACAGCTTCCTAGCCATGTTCTAGATGACTTTAGTACCTCTATGGGAATTATTGCTCAAGGATTTGTGTTTAAATTTGACGAAAAAATTAAAGCTTTTGAGAAGGGCGCTGAAGAGAATTCGGAGGAGTTTGAACGCAAGGTTAGAATTAGTAATCGTTCGTATAATTCGTACTTAGCTTTACGAAAGGAAATTATATCCACGTTTTCGATTATAGAACTTGTTAAATTCTATTCTCATAAGGTTTTAAGGTGGTACAGTTTCATTTTTATGATTCTAGCGCTAATTACATCTAGTATATTATCTTTTGATAGCTTTTTTGCCTTTGCTTTATTGATATTTCAGGTATCTTTTTATCTGTTAGCTATTGCTCACCATAAAAAAATCACATCTGGTCCTAGTATCATAAGTAAGATAAGTAATGTCATTTATTACTTCTCGATGGCGAATTACGCTTCAATGCTAGGGATAATCAGATCAATCAAAGGTGAAAGGGTTACCGTTTGGAATAAAGCAGAGAGTACGCGTTGATATGAAAGCTGTTATTTTTGGTGGATCAGGTTTTATTGGTAGTCATTTTTCACAATATCTTTTAGATAATAATATTGTGCAACAGGTTGTCGTCGCCGATATTGCTCCTTTGGATAAAAATCGTATAACAGAATTATATGCATCCTATGTGTCGCAAGGGAAAATAATTTTTGAAAATATAGATGTGCGTAAGCGTATTAACTTGGCTGCTGTAGGTGAAGTAGATCTGATTGCAAACTTTGCAGCTATTCATCGCGAGCCTGGGCATGAGCCAGTAGAGTATTATGAAACGAACCTTTTGGGGGCTGAAAACGTATGTGCTTGGGCTAATGATGTTAACTGTGAAAATGTCATTTTTACCAGCAGTATTGCTCCTTACGGCCCCTCAGAGCTAGCTCGTGATGAGAAATCATTGCCTGTACCTACTACTGCTTATGGTGGTTCTAAATTGGCAGCTGAAAAAATACACCAAGTATGGCATGCGGCTGATAAGGCAAATCGTAAACTTGTAATTGTACGCCCTGGCGTAGTGTTTGGTGCAGGCGAGGGAGGTAATGTAACTCGATTAGTGAAGGCTACAATTAATCGTTATTTCTTTTATATGGGTAATAAAAATACGCGAAAAGCGGGTACTTATGTAAAAGAGCTTTGTAATGCCATGTGGTGGGCTCTTAATGAAAAGACTCAAACTGAACCCGTAATATTTAATATGTCAATGAATCCGGGGCCGACTATTGAGGAATATGTAGATACAGTTTGTGAGGTTGCTAAAATAAAACGTTTCGTTCCTAACGTTCCATTTTCGCTAATGTATATGGCTTCCTTGATCATAGAGCCTATTGCTAAAATCACTGGTATAGATCAGCCAATTAGCCCTGTTCGTATGCAAAAGCTGGTTAAATCTAACAACATAATTCCCCAGTACTTGCAGGAGGAAAATTATCAGTATTTGTTTAGCTTTAAACAAGCGCTTGAAGACTGGCAGAATGACAGGCAAGAAGATTGGCAATAAATTGGGGGCTATATCTAGGCTTATGTGTATTTTTGGGAGGTAGATTATAAAGGGGAAGTTGATGGTAGTTTCAAAAGCTATCCTCTGTTCTCCTTTAATGCGCTATTAATTTCGAATAAAGATAGCCCATAAGACATTAATAAAAATAGTCTCGCATATTAAACAAGACGGTAAATATGAGCGCCAGTAGCACAGCAAAGTGTATCGCCCTTGAGAGGCATAGATAAAGGAGAGCGTTGCCAGGAAACGCGTATTACCATAAATCTAGGAGCTAAATTATCTGTGCAAATTCATCATCACCACTTCGAATATTGGATTGTATTATCAGGTACTGCCAGGTGAGCAATGGTGAAAAACTTAATTGGTTATCGAGAATTAAATTGCGTATATACCTATTGGTCAAGTGCATATCATAGAAAACCCAAGGTTATTCTGCTAGAGGTGCTACGGGGCTCCTATTTATGTGAAGATAATATTGTAAGGCTTGGGGAGCTGTAGAGTTTATAGGTTAATGTTTTTAAATGATTGCAGGTTGATGCTTAATTCTAAATTCACTGACTAATTTGAACGAAGCAAAAGCGTTAATCAATAGAGGTATATTGATTAACGCTTTCCTTAGTAATTCCCTTTACAGAGTATTAACCTCCCGCTTCTCACTATAGATTTAACCATGTTTCAAGCAGGGTTATGCTAATTGCTTTTAGTTATTGGGATATCTCATTAACTTGTATATTTGTATCGTGGGTTTTTATAGAATACTGCGAAATCTATCACAGTTAATTTACACCTCTTGTGTGTAATTAACGGACAAAAATTAAAGTTTTAATATAAATACGGATAATTAAATGAAAGCCATTATTCCAGTAGCAGGGTTAGGAACACGTATGTTGCCTGCTACTAAAGCCATTCCCAAAGAAAT
>MAAA01014159.1_pt1 | contig 17446 bp, 10 predicted proteins | sample 1115971 | NCBI WGS metagenome assembly MAAA01 (sample SAMN04961123, study PRJNA320927) | seawater metagenome | isolation source: sample BD02T6 sea water enriched with oil for 6 days | place: USA:Gulf of Mexico | collected 2013-07-27 | reverse complement strand
CAGCTAATCTCTTGATAGTTAACCGTGTCATCGCCAATACCGTAATAATGAAACGGCGCCAAAATGCCCTGAGTAATGCCTTCAAATAAATCACTGCGATACACTAGGTTGTCATCACATAGGGATAATATATCTGATTGATCAGTTCGGTCGGGCGTAGCGGTTAAACCCAATAAATAGCGCGGGGTAAAATGCGATAGTAGTTGTTGATAAGTTCTGGCCGAGGCGTGGTGAAATTCATCCACTACTATGTAATCAAAATAATCCACACCAAAGTTATCTAAATGATGCTGCAAGCCCAAGGTTTGAATAGAGGCAAACAACATATCCACATTCAGTTCTTTGCGCTTACCCGTATAACGACCCACTTTTGCCGTTGGGTGAATACGCACAAAGGTTTCTTCTGCCTGATATAAAATTTCTTCGCGGTGGGCAACAAACAAAATACGCTTCGCATTAATCTGCTTACTATCGAATGCCGACAACCATGTTTTACCCATACCCGTAGCCAATACCACTAAGCCACGGCGATTACCCGCTTCTCTAGACTCTTCTAACTTAGCCAAGGCTTCTATTTGAATATCATTGGGGGTTGCCGGTTTTTCCTGCTCATCGGCCCCGGGCACTACCGCAGCGGTACGCTGGCTGGGTTCTTTATAGTGGGTTTGGTAATGCTCAACCCAGGCATGGGTTAGCTCGATACTTTGTTTATGCTGGAAGATGGTTTCAAACTGGTGGCATATTTCTTTAAAGCGATCAGGGTTCTCGGCCTGCTCAACCTGTAAGTTCCACTCTAGGCCAGCGGTCAGTGCCGACTTGGTGATATTACTTGAACCAATAAAGGCACTGCTTTTATCTTGATCGTCTTGAGTAAAGATATAAGCCTTCATGTGAAAGCTTTTATGCTTACTTTCAAATATTCTTACATCAGCCCCTTGCTGGCCATTGCTCGATTCTTTTAGCAGCAATAAATACCGCAAAGCACCGGGGTCGGTTATTTGCATGTAATCGCAGGTTAAAATTCGTATTGCTGCTCCGCGCTCTAACGCTTCTCTTAACGACGGTATTAATAGCCTCATGCCCGTTTCACGAACAAAGGCGACCGTCATATCAATTTTTTTAGCGCTATTAATTGCAGCAATTAACTTAGGTAAAAAATGATCTTCACCACCGGTAGATAAATATGAAACATCCTGATTCATTTACTGCTTATCCTTGGCTACTTTTATGGTTAGAAAACAAAGCGTGATTTACCTAACTTTATTTATTAAATACAATTCCCACGTGATCGTGGGTAGTTACGACTTACTAATAACTTTAGTTAATATTGCATTTATGGTGAGAATTTCGGCGCGACATCATTGATTCGAGCAACAGTTTCAGGATCACACTCTTTAGCAATATCAGGTGAGATGACCATTCCATGTAGTTGCGCTTGAAGGTTCTGCCAGCGATCACTCAGCACTTGCCAATTCATTTCATCATAGGTGCCTTTGAAAATAACGGGGCGTACCTGAATCCTAGGGCAATCCTCTTCAGACTTCTCTCCAACAGGCTTTCTATTCCAGGCATTCATCTGCTGCGACCACAGGCTATCAACACGGTCTACCCGCCCTATCTGCTGCTCTACAACCCCAGGGTTCCATTCCAAATGAAATAGAATCACAGTCTTACATGCTTTATGTAAGTTCAATCCTTCACGACCCACCATAGATTGCGCAATTAGTACCTTGGGGTGGCTGTTTTTTCGGTTAAAGGCTGACTGAAGAATGCGTCGAGTAGCCGGTTTGGTTCCCCCTACCATCAGACGCGCATAGCCCCCTTCATTATGAGAGTAATCATCTGCTAATCTCATATCTAGCGTGGCCCACAGAACATCAGCCTCATCACTATCTAGCACGCCATCACCGTTTTCATCGCCTTCGCTTTTATCAGCAAGGGCATTCATCAATTCAATAAAAGAATTGGTATATTCAACATAAGTAATCGCATCACTATTTATTCCGGTGTAGGTCATCATGGCTCTGGAAAATAGGATCATGAGCTTGGTATTGGCATCGCCTTCAACCAGCATTCTTTTTTCTAATGCTTTAAATAACACCTCACTTCGCTGGCAGACGACATTATCGCTTGTCACCGAATTCAACTCAGAAAATCCCAAGTTAATTTTTTCCATTAGGCTGGCACGATACTTTTTCCTATCGTCTTCAATACTATTGTACTGGTTAGCAAGTTTTTCATTAATGATAGTTCTGCTTATAGAACCATCAAACGCTAACTGCTCATGAGCTGCTTTAACCGCGTTCCACTCACTAATCTCGGCATCCTCTTCTCGTAGCTTCATTTGCGGCCAAGGCTCACCGCCCTCAATGCTACGTAACATGGCCCTGGCATTTAATAAATAAGCTAATACCTTCATGGGCTGGGTAAACCGTCCAAATACCAATACTTTTTCATTTTTGGCCGTTGTTTTTTCTATTTCCTGAGCCGTCTTTAAGATTGCAGGGTGATTAAACAGTAATTGTTCACCTGTGGCTTTTTCACTGGTGAAGGCTGATGCCATTATTCCTTTCCAATAATTTACACGCTGCACTCTCTTTACATCATCATTTACTGATTTATTTTGCTCATTGGTAATGGTATTGGTATTGGTTGGCTCAGCTTGCTCGTCCTCTTCCAATTGAGCATCATCCTCCTCACACTTTTTTTGACTATCTACCAAAGAGGCTATTCCATGGCCATTGCTTAACGTCAGCCGCAGCCTTTTAGCTGTCATATCATTCTTTTGTTCGGCCACAAATGAAAGTGACTCAGCAGCTAGCACTACCCTCTTCCACTGCCCAGTTAAACTATCCACTTCAATTTCTATAGGATTCTGTTGCCTATATTCGTACATGGGTAAGTTGGTTTTCTCATGAAAAACTTGCAGCTCTTTTTCTTCACTTTTATCGCGCCTAAGTAGATAAGGAGATAAACAACTTTTAAAATTACCAGCTGCCTGCTCGTAACGTTTAAAAACAGCATCGTCATGAGGTTGTGCTCTAATACTCGTTACCGCTTCTTCATACAATTTTATGGCGTCGTTGGCTTTTGGATCTTGAATATGAATTCGAGCAAACGTTTGTTGCCATTGTGCCGCTGCCAACTCTATAGGCGTGGCACTCATAGCTAAACGCCTAGTGGACTGTGAACCTATTAAAACGTTCTCTAGTAGGCGTGAAAGACTGCTGGTTTCACCTCTGCTTTTATGAGCCTCATCAATGATTATTAAATCAAATTCGCCAAAACCCAGCCCAACTGATTTTTCCAACAACTCCCGATATTTACCATCGCGACCATATTCACTGCCCGTTAGTGACTCTGGCCAAGGTGCCTCTTTGATAGCTTCTACGGCATCTTTTGTTATTAAACTGGCTGAGTTGTAAACACTATTAGCGATAGACTTTCCTACATTTTCGATATGATCATAACTTAGGCTATCAACCTTAAAATAAGAATTAGGGTAACGCCCAGTCTCAATTTTTCGGATACTTGCATACAATTCAGGCAATAAAGCCCAGCGCCATGTGTCACTTTTTTCACCTAAGCGCCAATCACAGAATCTGTGGGAGATTATAATGGTATCCTGCTCAAACCAAGGCTGAGCTTGTGTTGACTCACCCTCCCAGGCTTTAAAATACTGCCAAAGGCTTCTAACCATGGGCTGACTATTCACCTCGCCCTGCCTTAACTCATCTTGCCATTGGTAGCCCAGCGCTGGAGGCACTAGTATAGCGACTCGTCCACCTGCCTGATTAACGGCATTGGCTAGCGCCACGGAAATTCGTGTTTTCCCCATGCCCACTTCATCGGCCACCACTACCCCGTTGCTAGGCAGCCTAATAGCTAAGGCTTTAACACTGCGCTGCTGACCATCATTAAGATTCCAACCCGTTAAGCCTTCGTTTGCCGCAAGGGTATTTAGATTATTGGCAACTTCATTCCAACCTAAAAATTTATTGCTCATTATTATATTCTCCGTCTAGGCCCATCATATGGCTGACACGCCATTGCTCACATACAGAGTCCAATACACCCTTGTATAACAGCCCTTCATCGGTCCCATTACCCTCAGCAAATTCTGGCCTGAAAGGCTTTGCATACAAGGCACTTAACGGATTTACCTCCCACTGCCGAAACACCTCTACAATGGGAGCATCTTTGGCCTGAATAAGCGTTTGCCTTAAACGCTCACACCAAATATTCCAGTCACCTGCATTCAATGCAGTTTGTTTCTGGGCAATATTCTCAATAAGCTCCATCATTTTACGAACTGGGTAAGATTCAGTTTTGCTAACTATTTTGAGTTGAGTATCAAAACTGCCTTCAGCACCCTCACTCTCTTCTTCAGAGTCAGGAGTATCTGGCGGCAGTGGAAACCCAGCTAACTGCCACCAGGCATCGTCAATGTTTAAGCTAGGTAATTCGGTGGCGGCAATTCGTCCAAAGGAATCCACTACCGGTATTTCAGCATGGCAACTATCAGCACCATCAACCCATAGAATCCTAACGACACGAGGTGTACTTTCACCCAACCAAATAAACTGCTCCCCTTGTTTTTCACAAGACTCATTGGTAATGGGATTAATGACCTCAATCTCGATATTGGTCACACCTGATGGTAAGAAAAGACTTTTCGTTTCCAAATTGAAATTAAGGTATTCCACAGGGGAAAGCGTAAATGCATCTTCACGCTCTTCCATTTCGCTGCCAGCAGCCACTTCTGCTGGCTCACTTAATTTTTCATCCCATTGAACTGGCAATAGGCTCTCAATACCTACGGTTTTGGGGTTCGCCTCATAACCACAGCTTTCAATGGCGTCAATAATACCTGCCTCTACATTACCAAAGTGGGCGCTTGCCTTACTCAGAAACCCTGGCTTGGTAATATTTCCCGAGCCTAGATAGATCCAAGCATTATTGAGCCAATTGGAATTATCCCTATGACCATAACCTAACAAGAATTTTGCATGTAATGTGCGACGACTATATTCACCAAAAATATCTTTAGGTGCCGCAGCTGGATAAATCTTGTAGCCATTTTTCATTAATGCATCAAAAGCAGTAGCAATACCCTGACAAGAATTACGGTTAACAAATACCTCTTTATAGGGTTTTGCCGTTAATAGCTTTTTTTCTTGTAGCTCGTTAACGATTTTCTCTAATGCCAAAGGCAGCTTATTTTCGCCATTTACTGTTTCATAAAAACCTGAACCAAAGGCGATGGCGTTTCTAGTAGCTGAGCCTGCGTGCCGAGTGACTTTTTCAGATAATTGGTTTAACAAAGATTCATTTTTTGTATGTATAAAGCGGGGTTCTGCATTGCCATGGGGAGCGAGCACCTCGATTTTTTCCAATAGCTCTTGTACTCGTGACTTTATGTCTTCATTCATTGTTAATTGAGAAACACTGTAACTTCCCTGCAACCAAGCATGCATTTCCCAAGCAGCTGTAACATCCGAGCATTTTTGAATAAAATCAGAAGAATGGGAGTCTAGTTCACGACTAAAAACCGTAACATTCCATGCCAAATCTAGGCTTTCCTCTACTGTCTGACGAGTCCAATTACCGGTAGAAACCAGTAATCGAATAGCCCAGTCATCGCCATTACGAAAATGTAAAAAAGCGACTTTGGCATGCATTAACTTAAAAGGCCTTTCTTTATCATTAATAGGTAGGTGAGCTAAACCAGGCACCTGTAGCGTAGAAAGCTGTGGGTTTCCGGGGTCTAACATAAGCGCCAGCTTTATTTTCCCTTGCCACGCACGCTGGCCTTTTGTCTGATTGGTAAAACGATCTAAAGCACTGTCCATGAATGGGCCATCGGCTGAGTAACCATATACCCAACCAAACTCCCCTACATAACCTTCTGGCGGTTCAAAATATTCAGTTAAAGATAAAGATTTCATAGGTGTCGTCATTATTTAGCACCTTCTTTATCTGAGACAGATAAATGAGCCAATAAATCACCCTTTAAGTCAGCATTAAAAAGGAATAGGTTTTTTATTCGGTCAGATATCCCCACCGGCCAGAATCTATTGATATATTCCTCATCCAATGGTTCGGATGACACGGGTATCGTCTGGCCAGAAAAAGCCCCACCAGGCACCACTGCACTGCCGCGCATTTTCAATACATTGCCATCACGGGCCACCAGTAGCTTGATCACTTCAACAGGCTCTTTTTGTATTAGCTCATTACAAAAATTATTTGCACCTTGATCGGCATGTTTTAGCTTTAGAAAAGTCTCTGCACTAGTAGCGGCGTTTAGAATAGCGTTAGTTATATCTTTATGTAGAGTCTCATCAAGATTAAGACTGGCAGTAGTGGCCGCCATACAACTTTCTACATTGTCCAAAATAGTTATGGCTAGGTCACGGGTTTCAAAAAAAGCCGCTCCCGATTTTAAGTCGTGCCAATGGGCTTGGGGTATATGTAATGGCTTATTTTCCCATAGAATATTAACCTGTTTATTCCTGAGAGATTCTACCCAGTTTAAGGCGTCGCACCTTCGACTAACCGCCTCTTGATCATTACCCTGAAGTAAGTACTCTTTCACTAATGCACGTACAACTGGAGTGTTTTCTAATACTGGTGATAACGCGTTTATCACTTTATCATTTTTTATTTTTCTATTCCCCTTGCCCGTCATCCAGTCGCACAAATAAGTGAATAGATCACTATTATGCGGGCGACAACCCTTAGTAACCTCATTCACCAAATCATTACCTTTATCTGAGAGAACAAAGTTATTGAAGCGTGACTCTCCTTCACACACCAATCCTAGCGCCGGCAGTACACTGGTAGTGGCCATACGCATGGGCTGAGTAACGTAGAAATTCTTCTTTCTAACCTTGTTAAATGCGAGCTGATTTAGATTGTCGTCAGAGATATTTTGAAATTTATTACGCCCGCGAACACGTCCGTCAGCGCTATCAGGGGTTAATTTTATTGCTAGCAAACACCCTAATGCCTCTAGCGAGTTAGCCACTTCAAGGTTAGTGACCTTTTGCCCTCTCTCTCGAGCCTCTGTAGCCAAGCGGATACCTATTAAAGGCAATATCAATTGCCTTACAAACCAAACAGAACCCATTCCAGGAACGGCAAGTTCATTAAAGTTTCTAACACAAGCCCCTAGTCCTAAGGCACGGGTCCTACGGGAGCTTTCCAGTTTCTCAGGGCCTAGAAGGCCCCAGTTAAGTGAGTTCATATTCTATAGGTGTTCCTATTAAATTTTATAGCTCTTATTCTTTACGTAGCATCTAAAAGGATTGTATCTAATAATTTAAAAGCTCTAATCACGATCATTAACGAAGTCAGAATAATTTCACCAAAGTGTTAACCTGATGATTCGATTAAGAGATTGCCATCACTGATACCACTGCTTAACAGCAAATATTTTTTATTTGAGCCGGGATTTTAAGAAGATGTTTGCGTATTCATTTACTGTTTATCCTTTGCACTACTCTATTAGGCTCACCGATTTTACGAACAAGACCATTTACCCAAGTTTGATTTTTACCGCGTAATAGCTCTGTTTCTTGCCATAGCTCGACAACTTCTAATTCATCAAATATAGCGATAAGCGATTTTAAGCTATCAAGGGTATAGTCATTAAAGAAACGACCCCAATCATCTAAGCGCTCGCCTTCGCCGTGTTTAAAAGAGAAGTAAAATACGCCACCTTCTTTTAAAGCATCAATGCAGTTCTGCATCACATATTCAATTTGGCTTTTAGGGCAATGTAATAAACTGGCGCATGCCCAAATACCATCGTAGGCATTTTTTACCTGAAGCTGTTGATAACGCATATTCAAGACAGGTTGGCCAATATGTTCTTCGGCTAATAAAGCCAGTTCTTTTGAAGCTTCCAATGCAGTAACAGTAAAGCCTGAATCGAGAAATACCTTACTATCACGGCCCGCACCACAGCCTAAATCAAGAATGTGTTGCTTAGCTGAATTGGTAGAAGATAAAGTCGACAAGAAACGATCACAAACATGATTTACATCGTTTGTTAGAGTTTCATCATAATAGGCTTTAGCATTGTTAGAATAGAACTCAGCCGTAGGCTGAGCTTTGGCTTGCTGCTTTAACGCTTCAATAATAGGAAGATCCGCAGGTGCCCACTTTAAGCTATCTAGATCTTCAATAGGCAACGAACGAATTTCATCATGATCTATTAGCTGAAACTCACCTGATAAGTGTTTTACCTTGTAGGCTAAAAGACGAATACGTTTATCACCGTAATCAAAGATGCTTTCAGCAACGAATTCACCAATTTCTGCTTCGATGGTGAATTCTTCTTTTAGCTCACGCTTTAGGCATTGCTCTGGGGTTTCACCCGGCTCGATCTTGCCACCAGGGAATTCCCAGTGGCCGGCTAGGTGTTTGCCAGGGGATCTTTTAGCTGATAAAACTTTATCGTTAAGCGTAAGAATTGCTGCGGTAACATTAATGTAGTTCAACCACTTTCCCTTATTTAATAATTCACTGCGTACTACTGCAGTTTAGCGTTTATATAAACCATACGAAGAATATGCGATGTGTATTAAAATGGCACTTATTCGATATTATCAATTAAGTGGAGGTACTTTAAGATACAAGCATACGCCCCACTTAAAGAACCGCTATCACTCAATGAAGTGTGTCTTCCATCTGCTGAAACCGTTGTGTCAAAACTTTGATGTAAATTCAACTTATTACCCACATGTACTCTTGGTGAATCAAACCCCCGATCGTTAAACTGATCAGCTGTTATATCAATGACTATCCCATTATGTTCAAGCCAAGCATGAGTACCTAAATCATTATTAGAACCAAGGACGTAATTACAGACTAAATTTAATTCACTATATAAATATGTTGCTAGTGTTTGCGATGTGTCACCGCAACACCCTTTCGGGAATTGTGAAATAGCCATTGAAGAATTCCAAGGAAGCTCAGATCTTGGGACTAATAATATGGCTTTTCTAAAATTAGATGCTAACGTGATAACTTTACTAATATTCAAGGAATACTCCATAACAATTATTTAATTACCTTCCTGTATCAATCCCCTGTTACGCCATCTATTACCATTTACTAAGGATTCAAATTTAATTCCATTAGACAGGCTTAGATTATCTGCATGATCAGTCACTATGATTTGTGGACTAAATCCGTTCTTCTCTTCAAGCTCATTACAATAAATCGAGAGTTGGCTGAATAAATTTTCAACAGCCTTAATGTCTTCATCGATATCTTGATCAACCTTCGACGTTCTACGCTGCTCCGCCTCTTGACTTTTTTGCTCTTCAAAAGTTTCAGAGTTGTCGCGATTAAAGTTAGGAAAATACACCTGAGTTGGCTGATCAAAAAATAATATTGATGGAACAGCACACTTATCACCCAATTCAGCAAAATATTTATGCAATGCTAGAAAAAGCGTAACGTGACAATATAGCCAATTTGCCCCACTTCCCATTGACCTTAAGTATATTTCTTCGTTATCGGGTGTTAAATGAAAAAGATCAAATGTCTCAAATGAAAAATTAAGGTTGATAGGCTTATAGCTGGCTTCAAATTCAAAATGACTTCCAATTTCAGCCATGTATTCGTTTACTTTTACAGAGGCGCTCTCTAGACCTTTTTGCACATTGTATTGATTAAGGTCTTTATTGATAGATTTAAGCTGTATGTTAAGTGCTTCAACCTGCCTTTCAAGCTCGGCGTCGTCTCCCATATTGAGCGTATCTATAAGCACAAATAACTTGGCTTTCTGTATCACAATGCTTTCATACAGGCTCTTTTGATCTGCTAGCTGTTTTTCTGTTTTCTCAATTTCTGTAATTTGAAGATTTAATTCGGTCAATTCCTTATCAACAACCTCAATACTTCTTTGAACTTCAATCAAAGACGACTCAAATTTGGCTTTCATTGGCCGTGCCTGCGAAAGGTTTCCTGATACCTTCGTGATAGCTTTCTGCAGCTTCTCTGCACTTTCTCGCAAAGTATCTTTTTCAGTATGACAAAATGGACAAACTGACGCTGATATGTGCACATGCTGTGGCGAGCTGAACTGCTTTACGTTATCAACGAAACGCTCATCTTCTTGAATATGTTTATTAATAGATGCAGTTTGCCGCTGCAACTTTCTAAGCCCTGCAGTCTTCTGTGCGCGCTTAAGCTTAAGTTGATTATAGCGCAGGGTCACCGCGTCTGAGTTGTGATTAATTTTTTCCGGTATAATAATGATGTCGAGCTGATCTTTTGCATCTTGCGGGTGACGTAAAAGTTTTTCCAAAGACAGTGGCTCCTCCTTAAACCCCATCAAAGCATACAGTTGACTTAAAATAGGTCCTACGCTCTGCTTATATTTTTCTGATACGCGCTTATTTGTCTCTTTCTTACGCTCTAACCCTCTAACCTCTGCGCTCAATCGCTCTTGCTCTTGTGATAAATGAAAGTATTTCTGGTCAACTAAGCCTAAAAATATTTTGATATGATCAATCGCCTGATCACGTTTCTCCTTTTCATCAAACCGGTAAAATAAAGCATGTTTATTAGCAACAAGATTTTGATGTTGAAGAATAAACGATGAAAAGCTACGTATTGAAGGGGTAGCTGCTTTCGCATTAAATCGTCGATTGCCTCTAGCAACTAACGATTCGTCAACATCATCAATATCTAAGTAAAAGTCTCTTAAATGCTTCTTAAACTCGCTTAGTGGTCGAAAATAACTGCTATTAAAATAATCGCTAACAATATCGGCAGAATTAAACAACTCAACACGGCGAAAAAAGGCTTTAGTCGTTATGTCTGGATCACGCGCAATCACCATATTTTGTTCATTCACTGCAATCGCGACATAGTAAATAGCGGCGTTGGCAGTAATGACCCCTTTGGGGATGGTGTTTTCGCCGCTGCCAAAGCAATAATCAAAGATTTCTATTAAGGCGCTTTTTCCTGTCGATGACTTTCCAGTAACTACATTTAGCCCCTTCTTAAAATTAACTGGATGTTTTTTACCTTGCTTATCAATGACGCCTATTTCATGTATTAATGTTTTCATCGTGGTTTCACTCCTAAAAATGCATATATTTCAACCACAGAGTGATTACTGAATAGCAGCCCTAACTTCTCTGCATTTTTTTGCTTGGTAAACATAGAGTCTGTTTCATCACATGAACGAAGGGCTAAAGATTGTTCGTCTAAAGATAGCCAATCATTAATCAAGCAATATTGAATACACTGCTCTGTTAGCGCTTGGAAGCCATCTATTCTTTCCTGTAGATCGTAAAGCTGCTCTTTATGTACAATTTTTCTTTGCTGAGGTTTTAAAGAAAAAACTCCAAATTTCTCTATATTCTTTGCTGTATTAAGTTTTGTATCGCCACCAAATACTGTCCAAATAGTACTTTTAGTATTTGCTCCATTTAGCTTTAATGAGAAAAATGGATGGCTACAAATAGATATTACTAATGGGGCCAGTAAAAAATTATTATCTGATTCGCCTAATGCGGTGTAAAACGATGCTAGGTATTCGCCATATTCAAACGGGTTATACTTTAATTCATATAGGGCGTCGACAATGCTACTCATGGCTCAACCATCCATTTTAGGTCACGTTCTTCATCATCCATGGCATCGTGTAATAGGCCATTTTTGTATTCTATAGGCGGGATATCATTACCCATGTTCAGTGGTTTCTCATCTATGGTCTTGTTGTACAGCAACTTTGAACTTTTAATTGAATCTGTCACTTCAAGTTGAGCACTCGAGTAGGCAAGTTTATATTTTTTGACCAGTTGATTTTGGTAGACATTTGTTTTCTCTTTATAGAGTGGGTACTCATCTAGCTGTTCAAACAACGAGTTCTGTAACTCTATCCAATTACCTACTGCATCAGATATCATCTCATGATGCTCGATCTCGTTAATTTTTTGCACAAAAGGTCTATCATGGTGTAATTCTACTTCTAGCTCAGAGGCTTCATAACTAGAAAAGAGTGGAAAGGTAAATTCCTTTCTACAAAGAAGTGAGGTTAACTCTTCACATTTAGCTGTAAATTCTTGATTATGGATACTCCAAGACTCCTGAGTTGCCTGCGCATATACATAGCCAATAAGCCCCTGCAGGTAACTATTAAGATTATTTTTTGGAATACCTATAGGTCTAGATAATATTTTTTTTGTCAGCTCTTGTGCATTATCTGTTTCCATAAATAAAGTAACTTTACCGAGTACATCCTTAAGTAATAATTCATCGGATAACATTACGATTTTTTGAAACTTGACAACATCCGATAACTTTTCGGCGTTCAGCTCTTCTTTAGTTCGTTCGGCAAAAATATCCTTTAGTACCTGAAGACGTTGTCCGGCACTTTGTGAACTCCAGTCTTTTAAACGAGTGGTTACACCAAATGCTTGGGTGGTATGAAGTATCAAAGCACCATATTGAGAGTGATCAAAATCGGGGGCCAACCAATTTTTTATCGTTTTCCAAAGGTTTTCATGGTGATCAGTAAGTGCCGCTGAGTAATCCTTCACTTCGGTTTGTGTTGATTCCAAAGTGACTGGCGAATTTAGGCTTACATCACCATCTTTTTCGAACCAAATAGACTGGCCTTCTTCAAGCGAAAAGCACTTATCCAAGCCGATCAGCACTTGGTAATGAAACGCTAAAGCAGTTGTTAACGCTGCGTTTTTAGTTTGGCTACTACCCATAATCATTCCTATAAACTTGCCAGTCCATTTTAATCAGAAAACACATTCATATTTACCAATAAGTCGAATTTAGTCTTTCAACATATTACCTGTGAGGTAAAGTGATACTTATTGGAATAACCTCAACCACCGGGCCTATTATCCACACGCTTCCAATTTTATCCCAATGAAAAACCACCATTACAATACCAATCATTTACCGATAACGCTTGATACATCGCTGTCTTCCATGAATTTTTATGCAAGCGCTGTGCAACCATTGATTTTTTCTCTAACTCCCTCCTAACACCCGCTTCACCACTAATCGGATAGTCGTATTGCAACTCACCATTTAATGACGTTACTTCATTAGCAGCCTGGACAGAAAACCTACCTGCCAATTTAAAGTCAGTAAAATGAGAGGCTACTCTTTGTTTATCAATAAGAAGCCAATCATCCGGTGCACTAACAAAAAACCTAATTGTTACAGGCTCTGTTTCAAGTACTTCGGCATACAACCACTGATCATCTATAAAATGGTTACGATCAAAATAAGGATGAAGGCATTGCTCCCCTGCAGCTGTTGCAACTCCAGCGGTTTTATCCTTATTGCAGTCAGCACATGAAGGTACTAAGTTAATAGGTAAGATAGATAGAATAGGGAATTTTGCTTTAGGTAAATAATGATCAAGGGTTCTTACTTGTCCAAAACCACAAAATGGACAAATGCCCAATGGTGCAGAAATCTTTAATGAATCATAATACCTTCTGCTTGGTTTTGAAGCAGGTACCAGCTGAGCACTATATAAATCCTTCAACTCTTTTCTTGTCACACTTGCAATAACAGGGTCATCATCTTTACCTGTAAATATTGGAATTGAAAATAGATTAGCTGACGTAACTAACTGCTGGTAAGCCCCACCAGCAGCAATAATATTTTCGCTAACTTGTTCAACACGAGCTCTCACATCGGCAGATGGAATACTTGCAACACAAGATTGTAAAACTTCGTCATACACAATTGTTGGAGGGTTTATTATTCGCAAACTATTCCTCCTGAGCTTTATTAGCAATTAGCGCTCGAAGGATAGCCCTTCCTTCAAAGCCTATCTGCCTTTGATATTCACGCAGTATTTGACCATAGCTTCGCCCTTCTTCAACGCTTTCCGCAAGTAGATCATAAAAACCTGACTTAGCAACTTCGAGCCCGAAAACTTCACGAGTTAAAACCCCTACATTCTCTCCAAATGTTTCACTTTCAGGTCTATCCACACACCCATCTAACCGAGTTCGCCGTAGAATAGACACACAAGATTTTGGTACTTCCTGTAATACAACAGGAGAGTGAGTGGCAATGATTGCGACCCCGTTGCGGTTTTTCAGTAAATCTGAAAGCGCACGAGTAAATGCAGAGAGTAAAGGAGGATGTAAATGACTTTCTGGCTCATCGATTAGTACTAATGTTTTTTCTTCTACTGTTTCAATCAGTTTTGTTAATGTCAATAAGACAATCGCATGACCTGAACTTAATCGAGAGAATACAGATTGTGCAGCAAGCCCAAGTTGCACTCTACCCTCCGTAGAATCTTGTATTGCCACATCAACCAAAGCACACAGGTTCATATCGGCAAAATTAATATCAGACTCTAACTTTTGTACAGCATCGCGCCAGCGTTGTCGCTTACCACTAAGAGATAAGCAAATTTTTAAACTGCTAATTAATTCTTCACATAATTCAGGCGTTGTTTTTAGTCTATCTTCGTCATTGTACCCAGGTTGATTTACAGTTTTTAAACCTATATAACGATAACAAATCCCGTCATTGGAATTTGTTTGAGGTGGCGGAGGATTGAATGGATCAAAAGCACTAAAAGAAACGGATACCACACCACCAAAATAATCGTCACCTAAAGCGACTGGGGTTGAAAAACCCGGTTGCGAAAAGCATCCTGTTTCGGCGACTTCTTTTTCGTTAGGAAGAATAGCATTAACCATGTTGTTTAATAATGTTGTTTTACCAACACCATTCCGGCCAATTAAAATATGAATATTATTCGTAGGTTTAACATCAGGATCAACTTCAAATTCAACCTTTATACCGGAGTACCTTTCATTTGATGATTTTTCATAAAAAAAATCATATTCAGTAAGTGGCTTTCCGCCATCAAGGATTCGGCTGAATTGATTTTTTATTACTGAAGGAGTTACAGACCTTAAAAATGACTCAATGTATACTGAGTCTTGACCATCATTTTTTAGTTTCTGAGCGTCTATTTCGGCAACTTGTAAATTATTAGGATCTTTAACGATGTCTTTCAAACCGTTTAATAGTGCAACCACATAATCAGCAGATAAATTTTCTGTAATTTTCTGATAGTATTCATAATCTTGGCCTAATGAAAAATAACCTTCACCAAGTGCACTAAACTGCTCAGGTAATGCTTCGCTCGTCCACCCCTTAATTTGGCCCACATAGCCAATTTTGATATTACCTAAGTCATGTGAAGCACCATGCTCATCATAAACGGTAACAGTAAAAATAGTTTTAAACCCAAAATCATCCCAGTTATCTTCTTTAAGACAAACAATATTACTTGCTTGCTTGGGTAATCTTGTATCTCTTGTTAATTTTCTGAATGTTAAAAGCATTCCCTTTCCTTATTCATATACCTTGGGGCAAAAATTGCCTTTTGCTAAAAAGACAAGGCCTCATTTAAACGCTATAAAACAATTAATAACTCCCCAGAAACCACGAACTCTTCACCACTATCCTCAATAACAATCGGCGAATACCCATAAGCATTGGTTTCAGGTTTAAGCACAATGCGCTGATTAACCAACACTCCATCTTCTTCTATTTTTTCACTGTGATACGTTTTAACTGTGTACGTGCCACCATGGTCTGGGTCTTCAATATCACGGTGCTGTACTAATACAATTTTGCCATTACGGCTACCGCCGGGATTGGCTTTAAACAAACACCACGAACCATTTATAATTCGCTTGTTCATGGACTCGCCCACTACGCGGGTAACGAACATGCCTTGTGTGGTATTGATGTGTTCTGGTAGTTGCACCCAGTCGCTTTCATCGAAGTTGCCTGCGTTTTCTAAACTCTGCTGATCACTGAAGCCGCCTGCTGCGACTTCTAAATCAAATATGGGTACATAGCCATGGTAGGGTTTTGCTTGTTCGAAACTGACAACAGGTAAACCCAAACCTTTGTAGAAACTACTACCTTCTGGCTCTACAACTTCATCTAGCTCTAGCTGTCTGCTGGTTATTTTTTGGAAGTGTTCTCGGGTTTCTTGATCGGTGCAGTATATGAAGCAGCCTTTTTGGCCCCGTGTCATTAGCGTGCGGTAGGTGTTTTTAATCACTTCTGTGGCTGCTGCTAGTGCTGCCTTAGGTTCTTTTTTTAATCGGCCACGAATACCGCTGAGCGCTTTGTCTCTGCCTGGGTGTTCTAACGGTTGTATAACGACTTGGCCGTCGCGGATAACAAAGTCGTTACCAATGATCACGCCGATGTAATCCAGTTCTAGGCCTTGGCAGGTGTGTATGCAGCCAATTTGTTCTACGGATTTTTCTGCGATTAACCACAGGCTGCCGTCATCGGTTAAATTCCATTGCGCTTCAAAGTTATGTTCTGGAATGATGATGTCCATGGCGGTTTTGTCTTTTTTGCTGGCCCACTCCCAGCAATACCCTGCCACCATGCGGGCTTTGTTATTTACGCGGTTTTTCTCGAATATGGCTTTGCGTAATTCGTTAGGGTCGTCAAAGACTTTTACGTCGTAGTCTATGTCTTCTAGGGTTGTGTTTGCGGTTTCTCGAATTTGTAGGGTGTTATCAATCCACGCTAGGTAGCCATCTGAGCCATTGCAGCGAAACTGTGATGATAGGTCCAGTTCGGTAACGGTAGATTGAAGTTTATCGGCCCAGTAGTTAATGGTTTCTACACTGCCTATGTCTTTTAAGGTGACCCGTTGTGCTTCGTCGATAAAAAAGATGTTGAAGTGGCTGGCGTTGATGAGTTCTTTTATTTGGTTTACGCCCAAGTTGTTATACAGGCCTGATTTTTCATTTAGGCGATGGGCTTCATCCACCAGCAATGCGCCAAAGGTATTCTCGGCGGTATCTATATAACTGCCTGAGCCTTTGAACATGTTGTCGATGTGGGTTTTCTTGCGGCTGCCGGTGAGTATTTTTTTAAACACTTCACGGGGTGCGGCATTTTTAGAAACGTATTGGGTTAATAGTTCACGCTTGGTGAGTTCGGCCAATAGGTTAATGGCCACTACGGATTTACCCGTGCCTGGGCCGCCTTTTACGATGAGGGTTTGCTTGTGCCCTTGCTGGGCTTTGTGGGCAAGGTCGAGGGCGGTCTCAAAAACTAGCTTTTGCTCGTCTATCATTAGGAATTCTGGATTGCCATCGAGCATGGAGACCAAGGCATCGGCTAGGTTTTTGCTCGGTTTGATTTTGCCGTGTTCGATGCGATACATGATGTTATCGCTGTCGCCGTATTTCACCGATTTTTTTAAAAACTCGGCCAGCTTGAGTGCATCGGGTGAGATGAATACTGGGGCTTTTTTTATATGCTCGGCGTAGAAGTCATCGTTTATGGCATGGCCTGATTTCATGTTGTGCAGGTAGGCACAGGGTTGCAAGGTGATGGCTTCGTCACGCACGGTTTGGTTGTAGTCTTGTATTAATGC
>MAAA01014158.1_pt1 | contig 17462 bp, 15 predicted proteins | sample 1115971 | NCBI WGS metagenome assembly MAAA01 (sample SAMN04961123, study PRJNA320927) | seawater metagenome | isolation source: sample BD02T6 sea water enriched with oil for 6 days | place: USA:Gulf of Mexico | collected 2013-07-27 | reverse complement strand
ACGATGCCTATAAGAAATTGGAAACCGGCCTTGAATCGTTTTATGATTGAATTCGAAGACCGTTTGAAAGACTATATTTAATCTTGGCAGTTACACAGAATGCTTTACAGCCTCCTTAAACTATAATAGCTTATACTTTATACCATAATTACTTAGGTAGGATTTTGCCCTTATTGGACTACTATCGCTAAAATTAAATAGACTACCACAAGATACAGCTGCAATATCTACATTCATAAATGCACTCTTAATATGAGAGTAATTCCCACACCCTGAAGCCAAAATAACAGGGATATTACAAATCCCTAATACTTTCTTTGCAAGGTTTTCATCAAATCCAGATACAGACCCATCTAGATCAATACATTGAATCATTAACTCGCCAGCCCCCTTCTCAATACAGCTTTTCACATGCTCCTCTAAACCAATACGTTGCTTAACGGTTCCATTCTCACTGTATAATATATATTTACCATACTTTAATCTAACATCTATCGACACAACGACAGCTTGCACGCCAAAACGATTAGAAATATCACTAATCAGCTCTGTATTATAAGCTCCTGTATTTATAACAACTTTATCTGCCCCATTCGATATCAATAATGCTGCATCTTCAAAAGTTTTAATACCTCCACCTAGTGATAAAGGCATAAATACATTCCTAGTAAGGCTTGGCAAAATATTCAAAAGACTTTTAATACCAGAGTGGCCATTTATATTCAAAATAATTAATTCATCTGCATCTTGATCACTGTAAACCTTAGCACTTTTAACTGGGTTCCCAACATCGCGATGCGATGAAAAATTCACACCTTTCACTAAACGATCACCACTCAACAGCATCAAAGGAATTATTCTTTTTTTTAACACTTCCCATCCCACCAGCAAAAATTCTCTATTAATTTAAGTCCATTTTTTTGACTCTTTTCTGGATGAAACTGAAAACCTATTACGTTATCCCTTACAATAGAAGAGACAAATTCCTCATAATATTTGGTTGTACTTAATAAATATTCAGATGACTTTAAATGATAAGAGTGAACAAAATAAAAATCTTTTCCACTTTTAACTTCGTCATTTACGGGATGATTTTTGGACCAATTTACTTCATTCCAGCCCATATGTGGCACACGAACATCCTTACTAAATTTTATAAAATCGCCCGGAAAAATATTTAATCCATTTTCACCATCACCTTCATCACTGCCATTAAAAAGAAGTTGCATGCCTAGACAAACCCCCATTACCGGACGCCCTGACTCTACAAACTTTGAAAACACACCTGAAAAACCGGATTCATTAATTCTTTCAACACCAAACGAATAATGACCGACACCAGGTAATATTAAATGTGTACAATCATCTATGTTAGACGGATTTTTTAAGTATAGGTATTCAACCCCCTGTTGATACACAGCATTTGCAATAGAGGTTACATTTCCTAGGCCGATATCCAAAATACCTATAACGGGCTCCATTTTACTCTCTATACCAACTATCAAAATCATGAGTTTTAGGTGATTTCTCTATAGATGAAAAATCAGGGGTGAAAGGTGGTACAACCGTTTTCAATACTATTTCATTAAATTCGTCTTCTGATATCCCCAGATAGCCCAGAAAAATATCTAACGATGGAGGCCGCCGCCCCTCAAACTCCAATACCATTTTGTCGGCAGAGCTCTTATCTATTCGGCCATGCCGCAAGTCTAAAGCTGTCATCTGTGAAACTCGCGAGTACCCCCTTTTTAAAAATTTAATATAATCTCGTACACCTTGAAGGTGGCATTCAATTTTTTCATAGGGATATTCATCCCTAGGCATACCCTCAACCTGATCGCCTTTCCAATTCAGGTCATTCATAATTATTTTTGTGTTACTTTTTACATCCCAAGGAATAAACGATCCCAAGCAAACTGAATGATATTTTAAACGTTTTAATTCTCGCATATCAGGATAAGTAAATGGCTTCATGTCTCTAGGGTCTACCTTATCACCGTCCCTATCAATCATGCCGATCATATCTTCAGCTGTAATACCTAGATTGACAAACCGATTAAATCGAGTTTCATCAACTAATTCAATTTCGTTATCATGATAATCATAATATGCAGTGTATTCAGATGAAGGCTCACCCCAAAGCACTAACGGAGTCTTAGTTTGAATTGCTACATGCATAGGATAGGCAAATATCCCTGTATGACAATGCCAACAAAAATCTCCCTTGCGCATCAATGATTCAAACATTAGTTTCTTAACAATACTCCATTTAGGTGTAAATTTATGAACATCTACCCCCAATTTTTTAAAGGTATTTTCATTATTTTTTAATAATTGAGGTCTCATAAAACCATGATCAAACTGTACAACCAAAGGTTTTAAGCCATACTCTTTAACTAAATAATTTAACGTATATGTACTATCCTTACCGCCAGAAAAAGGAACAATACAATCATAATCATATTTCCCTTTATATTTCGCTATAAGCTCATCGAGCATTTTCTTACGTGATGACCAATCAATTTCATTTGACTTAAATACCGATTGCGTACAAATATTACACACACCTGTTTCGTTAAATTCTATAGTTTCATAGGTTTCTGGCAATCCACACTTATTACATTTTTTCATTTACTATATTTCCTATTTAAAAAATAGAGTGACGCCACATATATTCACCTTAAACTAAGCAACCTTTAGACCTATTTACGAAATAATTAAACTAAGTATTTACTTGATCGTTAGTTAAATCATTCCATGAAACAGAATCACCAAAAGAAACTGATTTCTTTAAACTTCTACCAATTACCTCATCTATATATTTTGGAGCGATCCCGAACCCTGGTCGAATGCTCTTTACATCTTCTTCAGTAATAATCTGCCCTTCTTTTAAATCATTCACAAAATACAATGAACGCCTAAATACTAAACTAGCTTCCTCTGCAGGTTTACGTTCATAACCCGCTTCCCCTAGTGCCGCCCAGGCAATTTTAGTATCAACAGATAGTCGTTCTAACTCTTTAGGTTCAATTGAAAATTCACTGTCAGGGCCTTTATCATCACGACTAATTATAAAATGTTTTTCGATAAATGATGCCTCTAAAGAAATGGCGGCCACGGCAACTGTAGTTCCCAAGGAATGATCAGATAAACCCGAAACAACACCAAATCGTTTAGCAAGGTCAGGTATTGTCCTTAAATTGGATTGACTAGTCGGTGCCGGATAAGAGCTAATACAATGCAATAAAATTAAATCATTACATCCAGCCTCCTTAGCTGCTTGAACAGCTTCAGATATTTCATCTAAGCTAGCCATTCCAGTAGAAATTATCATTGGTTTTTTAGTCGATGCAACATATTTAATCAGTGGTATATCAATAACTTCAAATGACGCTACTTTATAGGCGGGTGCGTTTAAGTCTTCAAGTAAATCTACTGCTGTTTTGTCAAATGGCGTGCTGAAACATGTAATACATTTTGACCTTGCATAATCAAATAAATCTTTATGCCATTCAAATGGTGTTCCGGCCAACTTATAAAGATCAAATAATTTATAGCCATTCCACAACCCCCCCTTAACAATAAAATCTTCCTTATCACAGTTTATAGTAATTGTATCTGCCGTGTATGTTTGTAATTTTACTGCATTTGCTCCAGAGTTCTTTGCTGCATCAATAAGGTATTTTGCCTTATCGATTGAACCATTATGATTAGCAGATATTTCCGCAACTATATACGGGGCATAATCCAGTCCAATTTTAACACCATCAATTACAACATATGGATTATTCAATATTACTTTCCTTCGATATATTCAAAAAGAATTTAACACCTTCTAAAATGAAATATGCAGGGTATCGATCAGGATCAGAAATTCTAAGAATCGGTAATAACTTTTTCAAAGGTAAATCGATATTCAATTCACTATCTTCAGGAGTTCTTTTATTATAATAACTAGACTTCCCCACTTGATTTATAGGAACAACTGTTTCAAAATTTTCTATAGCCCATTCAATCAAATAAAATTCCGAATTAAATAACTTAGCATTTATATCTTCCACTAGATCAACATTATAAATCTCAAAACTTGTTTTTTTCCATACATCACCAGAATCAATATGTTCATCAGCTTCTAGCAATGATACTGTTATATGTTTTTTACCTTCCAAAAACTGCCAAACATGCGGATTCCAACCACGCCCATCAGGAAGGTCACTCGCATGCAAAACAAGCACATTAGTAAATTTACCCCTATACTCAGAAGAAATAAATTGATTACAGGAAATTAAAAAAAGAATAGATCCAGACCCAATACACTTAGCATTTGTTACAATTTCAATATCAAAATCAATATTTCTCCGTAAAATATATTCCTCCAACCAACACTTCATGTACGAAACAACTGGATGCCCAGAACTATCACAAAACAAAACTATCCTCATGATACATTCTCTATAAGACTATTAGCTACCCTTTGTGCACCTAAACCATCACATATTTTTAGCGCTTTTTCAGACATATTATGCCACCACTCCATATCTAGTGGTCGCTCTAACACCCCCATCAATGTTTTTTTTATTTCACTTTCATTTATTCTTATCACTGCACCGGATTCGGTTAAACTACTTGCGATATAATCTTGATTATCAGCAGAGACAATCACTATTGCTGGCAACCCTAAGCAACATCGCTCCCAAGAAGATGAACCAAAATTCCCAACAGCAAGATCTGAATTCATCATAATCTCAGCAACATTTGTACAATCAACATGCAAGTAAATATTATTCAAACCATCAATTATCTTCATCAATTCTTTAACAAACTTGCAGTCACTGCTTAGAATTATGTTAATATCACCTTTAAATTTTATTTCCATTAATATTTCTATAGACTCTTTACTTAAGAAGAGTGGGTCCGTCCCCCCAAAATTCAACAATATAGTTTCAATTTTTTTTGTTTTTTTACGAATAAGGTTCGCCCCTCCTCTTAACATATTAAACTCTCTTCTTAATAATATGTAATCAGAACCCAATAATAATTTCGAGTTTTCAAGGCAGACATCTGAATAATCAGATTTTTTTCTTCTTATTGCACTATCAAGAATGCAGTCACAATGGTGCATTCTATTTGCTAAATCATCAATCGCTAGAATATATGAGCAAAATTTACTTACTATATTCTCCCAAATATAATCTATCCCATAATGATCAACTATTACGATGCATTGACTATTGTTTGATATTATTTTTACAAATTTATAAGCATCATCTAGACCAGATCCACCCAGCCATGACTTATAAATGTCAGTTGACGCATAATTAATTTCCATTTCAATTATATGCACCATAAATCCAGACTTTTTAATATAATGCACTGAACTGCTTTCATGATCCTTACAAATAAATTCACAAATATAATTTCTACTCGATAACTCAATCGCTAAGGTAAGACAGCGCATAATGTGCCCTACACCTATATCTTGACTACCATCAACCCTAAAATAAATAACACTCAAACAAATAACTCCATGTTAATTGACTCAATAAAATACAATTACCTAACTTTAAATACAGGCTTAATTAACTCACCTTTTAGAAGTAAGGATAAATCACCGGATTCCTCCCCCTTTTTAATTGTTTTTAGTGAATCTTCGTATGAATTAATCACTTTATCTGCTTCCTCATATGTAAAAGAATATGAAATATTATGAGAACCAGTCAACAACACCCCATGCTCAATAAGATTTTGAATAAGTAAGCTCTTGTATAATACTGTATCGTCCCCTGCATCTACTGATATTATTTTCCAGGTACAATGCCCCATCAATGACAACCAAGTAACACCTAATTTTTTGATGACCTCTTCAATTCCATCATTTAAATATCTTCCAACTTTATACAAGTTACTTATAACATCGTTTTCTTTTATTTTAAGAATTGTTGCCTTAGCGGCAGCTAACGATAACGTCTCTCCCCCAAATGTACCGGAAAAGAAGATATCTTCCATTTTCTTCATTATAAATTTTTTTCCAACAATAGCAGAAATAGGCATACCGTTAGCCATACCTTTTCCAAATGTTGCTAAATCTGGAGTCACACCAAAAAGAGCTTGAGCGCCACCAATATCCAGTCTAAAACCAGTAATCATTTCATCAAAGATTAGTATCGTACCGTTCTGATCACACAGTTTCCTGATGTTATTTAGGAAATTATCTTCAGGCTCAACTATGGACATTGGCTCAAGGATTACTGCTGCAATACCTGGGAAATGTTTAAATATAGCCTCTAAAGAAGCTATATCATTATATTTAAACGTATGTGTAAGTTCTTGCACCGCCTCAGGAACACCTAAGTTCCTACTAGTACTACCAATATACCAATCTTGCCAACCGTGGTATCCACACACCGCCACATGTTCTTTACCTGTATGTGCTCTTGCCAACCTAATGGCTGCTGTCGTTACATCACTGCCATTCTTACCAAATCGAACCATTTCTGCACAAGGTATTAAATCCACAAGTAAATCAGCTACTTCCTTCTCCAATCGGTGTGGTAGTGATAACGTAATGCCGTTAGCCAGCTGTTCGACTATCGCCTTATTCACATCCTCATCGTTATATCCAAGAGATACACTCAATAGTCCATTTACTAAATCGATATAATCATTACCATCTACATCCCAAACAATGGCACCATCTCCTTTACTTAAAAAAAGTGGTGCCGCACCTTTTGGCAAACTAAAATGTGATTTACTAAATGTCTGAGATCCTAGAGGTATAATTTTCTCAGTCTCTAACAAGATCCTGTCTGACTCTTTATAGCTTCTCACTAGAACCTTCCATTAATAACGATTTTTTTAAAGCTCCATTCCTAATTTGATGTTTATTAATTATATATATTTCCTCATTCTCTCCTAAATAATCCATAATATCTTTACTATTAAAATCAGGATTTACTTCATATAAACCACGATATACTGCACATACAAATTCATAGTCCTCAAAATTATCAACTGTCCATCTATAATAAGACTGATCACCATTTGGGTTATTAACATTAAGCAAAGTAAATTCATCTTGGTGAGTATGACAATAATAAGTTACATGTTCCTTTTCTATATCTGTGGTTATTTCTGACATTATTTTTTCTATTAGATTAGGACTAAAAACTTCAACATCCAAGCCATCAGGAAATGTTGGTTTTAAAGTATTACTGGTATAATCTACGATATTTTCAACATGCCTAGCTACAACCAAATCAACCACATCCCAATCTAATAAAGGACAATCTGCCGTTATTCGCACACAATAATCAGATACATATAGCTGCTGGGCTTGATAAAATCGATCTAAAACATTATCAAGACTTCCTCTAAATATTTGTACACCCCTTCTCATACATTCTTCAACTAGTATGTCGTCACTTCGATCTAAGCTAGTTACAACCACAATATCTGTTAACAACTTAGATTTCTTAAGCCTGTCTATTTGCCTAAAAATCATTGGCTCACCAAATAGATCTTTTAATACCTTACCTGGCAATCTACTTGAACTCATCCTAGCTTGAATAAAAGCGACAATCTTCATACCCATCTCGATGGATTAATAATATTTATATCACTAACACAAAATTCACTTAGATTAATATCAACAACCCCTCCAGCTGTATTAAAATTATCAACTAGATTTTTCGCCTGGTCTAAATTGTTAACACCACAAACCATTTTATCTATCCAATTTTGTTGCATCACCCACTTAATGCACATTTGATATACCGATGTTTCAGTTTCTTTTGAATATTTATACAGTTTTTTTTGTAACGATACTATTTCTGACATATCATCAGGTAATGACAATGCATTCATCAATATTAGTCCTTGTAAAAATACACTTCTAACATGAATCTCCCCTCCTGCTCTTCTAACACCCTTTATATTTTCATTATTACCAAATCTCTGATCGTAAATATTAAAAGGAACTTGTAAAATATCAAGTTTCAAATTTTCACTTAATAACTCAATATCGCCATCATTGTAAACTGATGCACCTATATTTTTAATCACACCTAATTGATACAACCGATCTATTTCTTTCATCACTGGCTTATAGTATTCGTACTTAATATCATGGCTATTATGGAATAATACGCCCCACAATCTACCTTCAAATTTATCTATTGAGCGATACAATGATTCGATAACACTTTTAAAATTTCCGGATTCAACCGCTTTTATTTTTGTTATTACTTTTAACTCAGACCCGTTATGAATTAAATCACTGACAACTGACTCCGCCACCCCATACGCTGGCGCTGTATCATAAAAACCTACACCAACACTCGATAGAAATTTGTCAATTTTAAGTATCTCAGGGTATTTTGTCCTACCCATATAATTTGAGATACCGTAATCCATACCAAATTGAGCAGTGCCCACAATCAAATTATTTAGATTACATTGCATACTGTAGTTAATTATGATCCAAGTATTATTGATATAACTTTAAATTAAATTATTTATTTCATTCCAATCTGAAACAGTCATACCCAGTTTATAGCTACTTTCCCTAGAGCCATTAAGCGTAAAATGATCCCGAATCAGCCCTTCAATTTGATAACCTACATTAACAAAGGATTTTTTGGAAAATTCATTTGATTCATAACAACCAGCTTCAATTTTATTTAGCTTCATATCCCTGAATCCCCAATCACTAATCGTTTTAATGGATTCGGAAGCAACCCCTTTATTCCACCATTTTTTATCCCCTATCAACAATCCGATATCCCCTCTTTTATAACGTTTATCTATCGGTCCTAACTTTATATTTCCGATATGCTTACCACTATAAAATATTCCAAAAAGATACTCATTTTCACTAATACTTATCGATTTCAAATATGATCTTAGGGAGTTAAGATCCACACTCTGATGCCGAATTTCTAAAAATTTATTTACCTCAAAGTCGCTCAACCAATCTAAATACTCATGACTGGCATGACTTTCATTAATTCTTATATATTCAAACCTATCACTTATTAAATTTTTCATGATTTCAAATACCAACTAAATATATGTGAATATTTCTAATAGCAAAATTATTTAAAAATTGATTTCACCCCAACAACAACTGAGTTCTGATCTTGTTTACTCATACCATGATACAAAGGAAGGCTAATAGATTTTTTGTAATACCCCTCTGACACAGGAAGTGTAAATGAACCGTACTTTCTTCTATAATAAGGCTGAGAATTAATTGGAATATAATGTAAATTTACCCCTATACCATTCCCCCGAAGACTATCAAATACTTTCTTATGACTCTTCTCATCAACTTGAATAATGTACAGATGCCATGATGAGTTCGTATTTTCATTCTGAAATGGGATAGTAATCGGTAACGATTTAAATTCATTATTATATAATTTTGATATTTCAGACCTTTCCTTTATCATTATAGATACACGCTCAAGTTGAGATAGGCCCAACGCAGCTTGCAACTCAGTCATTCTAAAGTTATAACCAAGCTCAATTTGCTGGTAATACCAAAGCCCATGACTCTCTTCTGTCATAATATTTTCATCACGAGTTATACCGTGCGAGCGTAGTAATTTCATTCGATGTGAAATATTTCTATCATTTGTAGTCGCCAACCCACCTTCCGCCGTTGTTATTATTTTTACAGGATGAAAACTAAAAACAGTTATGTCACTAAAACGACAATTACCCACTGTCTGGCTTTGATATTTTGCACCCATTGAATGAGAAGCATCTTCGATAATTTTAAAATCATATTCCATACTTAGCTTGTACAGTTCCTCCATATCACAAGACTGCCCCGCCAAATGCACAGGAATGACTACTTTTGGTAATGGTTTATTATTGTTTTTATGATTTAATAATTTATCTTTTAATTTTTCGGCGGACAGGTTGTACGTTCTTTCATCTATATCTACAAAATCAACATCTGCACCGCAATATAATGCACAATTTGCCGATGCAACAAATGAAATAGGGCTTGTCCAAACCACATCGCCCTTACTAACACCTAAAGCTAAACATGCAAGATGTAACGCGGATGTAGCGCTATTTACAGCGACCCCATATTGAGCCCCACAGTAATCAGCCACCGCCTCCTCAAATTTTTTAACCACTGGACCTTGAGTTAAAAAATCAGATTTTAAAACATTTACAACAGCATCTATGTCTTGCTGATTAATGCTTTGTTTGCCATAGGGAATCATGCACTTGCTTCTTTAAGTAATGCTTGGGTTTGCTCAATATTTAAGAACCACTCATTGCTGCCAGAGTCAAATGCAAACCCTTGCTCCACCGGCTTACCTTCTTCACTTAAGTTATTAGCTAAATAATTAATACTTTCATCATGAAATTGAATAGCAGGAGCAATCACATAATGATCTTTAAACTCTATGGTTCGATAACTATCATCCCGGGGGCACATTTTTTCATGAAGTTTTTCGCCAGGTCGAATACCAATTTCTTCTAACTCAACATTAGGTGCAATTGCATGAGCCAAATCAGTCATGGTGACAGATGGAATTTTTGGTACAAATATTTCACCTCCCTTCATACGGGAGAAGTTTTTAATAACAAAATCAACACCTTGTTGAAGTGTAATCCAAAAACGAGTCATGCTTAGATCCGTTATGGGCAAACTGGTTGCACCTTCTGCAATGAGTTTTCTAAAAAACGGTACGACCGATCCTCTGGAACCCACTACATTACCGTAACGTACCACGGCAAAACGCGGTACTTCTCCACCTACCATGTTGTTTGCCGCCACAAATAATTTATCACTACACAATTTAGTCGCGCCATATAAATTAACTGGATTTGCGGCTTTATCGGTGGATAACGCGATAACTTTTTTTACATCATTTTGAATAGCCGCATGAATAACGTTCTCAGCTCCATTAATATTAGTTTTTATGCACTCGGTTGGATTGTATTCTGCAGCCGGAACATGTTTCATGGCTGCTGCATGGATAATATAATCCACACCGTTACAAGCTTGCATCAAACGGTCTTTATCACGTACATCACCAATAAAGTAGCGCATAGGCTCTTGGTTAAATACCTGCTGCATTTCATATTGTTTTAGCTCATCACGTGAAAATATGATGATTTTTTTTGGCTTATATCGGTCTAACAATGTTTGTGTATATTGCTTACCGAATGAGCCGGTACCGCCTGTAATGAGTATTGTTTGACCATCAAACATGTCCGGCCTCCGGTGTTTCTGGGGTGTCAATTTACTATCGACAGGTTTCATTAATACTTAAGTAACGCAATAAATGAACCAAGTTAAAGGGTTCTTAATATATTGAGGGGGGGTTACAGACTTGGCATAAGGATTATTAGGGTTCGGCCACAGGCTGGCCTAGTGAATTGCTCCCTGCATTGCCTTCATAAGAGCCATCCATGGCTCGATCCTACAGGTGGGCACTCACCTTCGCGTTTATCATATACTTAGCTTTATAAGCTATTAAAAAGAGACAAACGGTTGATTTGAGTAAAGCTTTGCTGAGAAGCCTCTAATAAAAAGGTTTCCAGCGACAATCGGCTTACTGCCTCAGCAAAATCTACATCTTGCAGTTTACTTAATATATCTTGGCTTACTAAGTCCACATCGGCGTGCAAATTCTCAATGTTATCTATGGTATTTAAACGCCCACCAATCTGACTGCGTACTTCAGATATACTGGTTTGGGCATAATCTAAGTTTTCTAAACTGGTTGCCAATAAATCATCCAACAGCGCACTTTGCTCTGGACTATCACCTAATGTTTTTAACCCTTCAATTAAACCCGATACAGTATCAGTTAAGGATTGTTTAGGGCTGCTTTGGACAAAAAAACTATCACCAGGTTCTGGTTCACCCGCAATTTTAAAGTTGGTTCCTTTTACCTCTATCGATGAACCCTGAATGAATGCTATTCCATCTTTTCCATCTATCGCTCGGTTTTCGCTACTTGTCATGACTGTATAGTTTGGCCCAGGTGGCGTGATATAACCATCAGGATTAAAACGAACCACAATATCCTCAGGATAAAAATCATCGTATTCATCCTGTAAAGCTATAAACCCATTACTAATGTATCCAGTACCCGTGTTTCTTGGATTGTCTTGAGTGTAAAACGTATTCTTAGAACTCTGTATGTCCATGAATATTTTTTTACCTGAATCATTAGTTTGCACTTTAGTACTATTACTTACCTCCAACGTTCGCTCACCTTCATCTCCGGCAAAGGTTACACCCCCACCAGCGCGCTCGGGAAACGGCAAAGTTTCACCTTTAAAACCTGCAAAAATATAAGTATTACTGGCATCCTTGGTATTCATTAAATCCACCAAGGCATCAAGTCGCTCTTCTATTTCAAATGTAACGGAAACCCTGTCTTCCTGTGACATAGAGCCATTACCCGCATAGACGGTAAGTTCCCTTATTTTTGTTACATTTTCGGTAACACTGGTTAAAATGGCTTCTTCTAAATTCTGGCGATTCCGTGCGGCCGTAACGTTGCTGTTAAATTGCTCTCTAAGGCTAATATCTTGCTGCAGCTGAAGTATTCTAGTAGATGCTATTGGGTCGTCCGCTGGAGTTAGCACTCTTCTACCCGTTGAAATTTGCTGCTGGGTAGTTAACGTGGCTTTTTGATTATCCAACATGGCATTAACGCCAATATGAAATTGCTGCATGGTGGATATTCGCATTTTATTCTCCTTTGTTAATATGTGGGTAAAGTGTTACATAACTATCGGCAATTGCTCCTCGAGAATTGCTCCTGCATTCTTCTAATACAATACATCCATGTATTTATGCATTGTTCTAATACAATACATCCTTGTATTTATCTAAAAATTCCAATTAGAGTGGAAAATAAATCTCTGGCCACCGAAATCACTTGAGCTGACGCGTTATAGCCTAACTCATAGCGAATTAAATCGGCCGCCTCTTCATCTAAATTCACGCCGCTTACACCAAAAACACTGTTTTGACTGTTTTGTAGAAGTACTTGTGAACTTTCAGTATTAATTTGAGAACGGGCTGTAATTGATCCCACTTCTTCAACTATTAACCCATAGGCTTCGCTGATGGTTAGGTCGCCTTCTAAAATATCTTTACTTTGAATGTTACCAAGAAACGTTCCATTTCGATTATCGGTTACGGCATCACTATTGAAGTCCACATAGAAAAGATCACCTTCTTCAGGTGTACCTTCCATGCTCAGTTCATAACCTAAATATACCGGCACTTGATCTGGAAATTCTTCAAAAAGGTTACTTAAAGGTGGCTCCGACTCCATTGTAATACCTTCATCCAATACTACTTTCACCTGCCCTCCCATGGTCAATTTAGCACTACCATTAGTGCCCTTTGGGCTGATGTCTATTTGGGTTGTGAAGTTAATATTGCCTTTTTCATCTATGTCTACTGCCAAATCCCCACTGAAAAAGAAGGGTGTACTGGAAACTTGATTTTGAATTTCGGTTAATAATTCGGCACCAGTATTATAAGTGCCCGTTAACTCAATATTAAAAACACCTTGGCCTTGAACCTCAAATTCATACGTGTAAGGTCCTCCCTCGCTAAAGTCGTAGCCTTCAAATTTTGAGAGGGGTTTAGGTAACGATTCACCCGTGGATTTAACATATGTTTTAGTGCCACTGCTAACACTCATGCTGTCGCCGTGATCACCTTGTAATTCAATGGTTAAGTCATCACCATTTAAGGCGGTTATTAATACTTTTCCACCGTCACTGCGCGCAACAATCCCCATATCTTGAAAGTTAACATTGGCGTTTATTCTATCGGCAATAAAGTTTGCATTTATAGGATCAGGAATCACCTCTGGATAACCAATATCATATTTAAGCTGACCTAAAGGTAACGTATCGGTGAGCTCTATTCCATTAAGATAAAAGTTTTGCTCTAAAAAACCGGCCCCGTCACTAACAAAGTTACTTAATTCTAAGGTAGTACGTGCGCTGGCTGATATACCCTGTTGATTATTTAATATATTGGCTATTTCAATGGCTGGGGTGTCGGCCTCAATACTAATAATACTTCTTTGCAAGCTACCGCCTGTAATGGGGTCAGGGTCACTAAAGCGAATACGCGCTGGGAAAAGACCATTGCCGGGCGTCTGGTTTACTGCTGTATAATCTTGATAGAAAAAATCAGGCGGCAAGTATCCACCCAAACTAGTAACCGCTGTTTTCCCTTCATCACTGGGCAATAAGTCATTCTTCACCCCTGGGACATATACCTGATGCATAATTGGAGGGCTAAGTTGAATGGGGTTAGAAGGATCAGAGTTATCTAAAATATCAAAGCGGGTATCGCTGGTAAACTTAATCACCAACGGTGGTGATAAGGCACCGGGTACATCAAACGTAGATACACTGCTGTCATATACCACCCCTGAACTAATTACCCCCTGCCCCTGATTACCAATATCAGTAGTGGTCATTACCGCACTGCCTAATGCGATCTCCTGCGGTAACTCTATGTTGAGTTCAATATCCTTGGCCCCGTTTCGGGTGGGCATTAAGTAAAATTTATCGCCTTGTTTGTAGCTACCAGCTTCAAACGTTAAATCAAATCCTTCAATATCAAAGCTTTCAGGAAACTGGGTACTTAGCGACGTGGTTAACATTTCCTGACCATCACTGACCCTAGTGACTCTAAAGGTATAATCGTTTGGGCCAACAAATGTTATCGCATAATCACTGTCGGTAAGGGAATTTGGGTCAGTTATATACACCCCTAATATACGGTCATCGGGTTTTGCATTACTGGCGTTTCCCACCACTCTCTTTTGCGCAATACTAGGGTCATTTATATCATCAAAAAATAAGCCCCCAGCTTGGCCATCGATATCGATTCCTAGAGCGTGCTGTTCATTTATATTCAATTGCAACGCCACCGCCACACGCCCTAACTGATTAATTACCGGATCTAATACGTCGGTACGGTAATCTAGTAGTCCGCCCATTTGGCCACCTTCCATTTGTTCGGTAATAACTTGTACGACCCCATTAACCGTAAATACTATGTCATCACGGGTGGGATCATTAATGCCAGATTGAGTAGATAGTTTATTGAATTGATTTCCTACTACTAACGACTGACCATCACCGATAGATACATTGACCTGCCCGTCTTGCTCCACCACAGACACACTGATGAGCTCGGCCAAATTTTTTATAGCAAGATCGCGTTTATCTAATAAATCATTTGGTGCATTTCCGTTTGCGCTGGATGTTGCAAATTGAATTTGAGTATTCAATTCAGCAATAGACTCTCCCAATGTGGTAATTTGTGTGGCCATGGCCCCTAATTGACCGTTCACAATATTGTTAGAGTCATTTAGTTGATCGTATATTGAGTGAAAACGGTCAACCAGTCCCTGTGATTCACTTAATACCACTTGGCGAGCTGGTAATGAACTAGGGTCATCAATGGCCGATTGAAACGCACCAAACATATTTTCTATGCCCGGTTGTATGCCGGTACTGGGGTCGGCTAGCAATCTATCCACTTGCCCAGCATTGCTTGAAAGGGTTTCAAAGTAATTAAACGTCGCGGTGTCTTTTTGCAGCTGTCCCACTAAAAACTGATCATATATGCGGCTTACATCTTCAACCATAACCCCCGAGCCTAACCAAACACCACCCGAGTATTGGGGCGTATTATTTACAATACTGACTTTTTGCCGGCTATATCCTTCGGTATCGGCATTGGCGATGTTATGGCCGGTAACCGATAACGCGGTCTGATGTGCTTTTAGCCCTGATATGCCAATATTTAAAATGTCGGCCATGCTTAACCTCTTTTCACCTGGTTAATGGCATTATTTAGTACGTCGCCTGCAGCAATACGCTGTATTTTATTGGCGTAATTTGGGTCGGTAGCGTAACCGCCTTTTTGTAGTCCTTCGCTGTAGCCTTGTATATTATTTCCTTGTTGAACCGCTTCCTTATACCGGCTACTATTTTTAATAAAGTGTGCATAATCTTTAAGGCTTGATTCGTACGAATCATAGACTCTAAAAGGTGCCACTTCTTTTTTGGCAATTCCATTTTTATATTCTAATGTACTCACGTTAGCTACCCCACCATCCCAGCGACGATCAGCTTTAATACCAAATAAGTTATGACTATTTTTCCCATCTTGTTGGTGAATAATATGTTTTCCCCAGCCTGTTTCTAAGGCTGCCTGAGCGATTATAGCCTTGGGTTCTACCTTCATATCACTGGCTACTTTTTGTGCGATAGGCCAAATAATATTTACAAATTCTTGCGGAGATTGAAACCCTGACTGTTTCTGTACTTTACCTGTTGATGTATCAGTTAACTCTTTTTTGATAGTCACTTCTGGGCCGGACGTTTGATTAACAAGATGTAAAGCTAATACATTCTTCAATGCGTCATCGGTCTTAATATTATTTACTTCATTAATCTTAATTGGTGCATTTATTGGTGTGCTGGCAGGTATTGACTCAACGGCTTTTGGCTTATTAAACTTAAGCTCAAAAGGTGCATCCGCAGGTACCGGTAGTGAGCTCACTGGTTCAGAAAGGGAGAACGGGTTGACCTTTTTATTTAAGCTAAACCCTTTATTGGTAACTTCTTTATTTTCATTGTCTTTGGCGTGTTCTTTTACATCAAACTGCTGCTTTAATTGGCGGTATAAAGTATCTGCTAAGCCCATGCCTTTTCCCTTACTTAAGGACAATGCCAATTGATCATCAAACATTTGACGATAAAATTTTGATTCATTGCTGCTTAGCGGGTTCCCTTCTTCAAATACGGCATTAGCCTCACGCATAGTTTTTAACATCATGCCCACAAACATAGATTCAAATTGTTTAGCCACTTCTTTTAGGGCTTGCGCCTCATCTTTTTTTCCCACCTGAGTAATGGCATTTAGCGAGGATAGATCGTTGTAGCTATAGGTATTACTTAAGTTATTCATATCCCGGCCACGTTTATAAAATTATTATTATTAGAAGTTGCAAAGCTTGGGCCAGAGTTGGAGATCACAGCTTAGGGCGTGCATTAGGTGAGGTTATTCACTGGATAGACTACATTTTCATTTTAAAGCGGCAAAAAAGCGGCAAAAAATCGTTGGATATCAACATAAACAGCAGCTACGCATATTGCAGGTGTGTGCTTGTACACGAATAACTTGTATTGATTACTTCGCTTGCAAGCAAGCTACTACGATATTGCCCGCACAAGCTGCTTCAGTATTAACAGCTAACAAAGCTTTATTTTTGCTGTGCTATTATTGTGTATATTTTTACACGTTTACTGCGTGTTTTTGTTTTTATAATAGTATCACTTTTAGATTTCTTAGTTTCTTCCATGATTTTTAGCATGGATTCATTATCCTTAACAATACTTTTTAGAAAAGCAATATCTTGCTCATCAAATTCAGT
>MAAA01025634.1_pt1 | contig 17464 bp, 14 predicted proteins | sample 1115971 | NCBI WGS metagenome assembly MAAA01 (sample SAMN04961123, study PRJNA320927) | seawater metagenome | isolation source: sample BD02T6 sea water enriched with oil for 6 days | place: USA:Gulf of Mexico | collected 2013-07-27 | reverse complement strand
GGAATAGCTCAGTGGTAGAGCACAACCTTGCCAAGGTTGGGGTCGCGAGTTCGAATCTCGTTTCCCGCTCCAAATTTTAAAGCCAGTGCTTGCACTGGCTTTTTTACGTTTAAAATAAGTAAAAAAGCAGCTAAGCGATAGCTGCATTAAGTTTATAAAGGGTGTTTTTGCGCTATTTGGAGAAAATGGCAATTTTTGCAGCCATATAATCAAAGCCTTCACCGCCTTCATATAAAGCATCGTCCAGCATTTGAAATTTAGCGATCTCTTCGTCAGGCATAAAATGCAGAGCGTCTCCACCAAAATACCAAAGCACTTCACGGCCTAAATGTGGCGCAATAGTGGGGAAGTTACGGAACAAGCGGTTTAACCATTCTTGTCCTTCAAAGACAGCTTGTGGTGCTTGCTCTTCCATGGCTTTAATAACGGCTTGTAGTTGCTCCAAGAAGGATTGCTCATCACTGGGCAGTGGATCTTGGTTAAATGGAAAACCTTGTTGCAAAAACCCTAGGAATTCTTTTAATAAAATAAGAGTATGATGTTGAGCATTGTAGGTTTGAATAGACATAATTATATGAGCTTAATTGAGAATTATACTGGGCCAGCATTGAGCATATCGGGTCTAGGCAAGGTATATGACAATGGCTTTGTGGCCTTAAAAGACATTAACTTGCAGGTAGACCAAGGGGACTTTTTTGCTCTACTAGGACCCAACGGTGCGGGCAAGTCTACCACATTAGGGATCGTTTCGGGTTTGGTTAATAAAACTCAGGGAAAAGTGAGTTTACTGGGCTTGGATCTGGATGGTGATATTTATGCCGCTAAACGGCTGCTAGGTGTCGTGCCGCAAGAATTTAATTTTAATCAATTTGAGAGGGTGCGCGATATTGTTGTGACTCAAGCGGGTTATTACGGTATTGAGAAAAAAGACGCTGAAATACGGGCGGATAAATATTTAAAAGCGTTAGGGCTATGGGATAAACGTGATGTGCCTTCGAGAACGCTGTCAGGTGGAATGAAGCGCCGCTTAATGATCGCTCGTGCTTTGGTGCATGGGCCTAAGGTGCTGATACTAGATGAGCCTACAGCGGGGGTAGATATAGAGCTTAGGCAAAGCATGTGGCTGTATTTACAAAAGCTTAATGAAGAGGAGGGTGTGACGATTATCCTTACGACTCATTATCTGGAAGAAGCAGAGAGCCTTTGTAAAAATATAGCGATCATTAACCACGGCGAAATCGTCAAAAACACCAGTACACGAGAGTTATTACAAGAGTTGCATACACAGACATTAGTGGTCGATTTAATTCAAGCCTACCCAGTAAAGCCCGATTTAAAAAGCCTTGTGGTTAGTTGGCAGGATGACAGTTGCTTTGAGGTGCAGGTTGATAAAGGTGTGGCGATTAACGAGTTATTTGACGTGTTTAATGAGGCTGCGATATCCGTCAGCTCTATTCGTCCTAAATCTAACCGTTTAGAAACCTTGTTTGTGGATTTGGTGAGGAAGTAATTATGTTGGCCTTTATAGCAATGCACCGAATTGCGTTTATGACTATTTTGATGAAAGAAATACGTCGTTTTATGCGCATTTGGCAACAAACTTTGTTACCGCCTGCCATTACCATGACTCTGTATTTTATTATTTTTGGCAGTTTAATTGGCTCCCGCATAGGGGAGATGTCGGGTATAAGTTATATGTCATTTATTATGCCGGGTTTAATCATGATGTCGGTGATTAATAACGCCTATAGTAATGTGTCGAGTTCTTTTTTTAGTAATAAATTCCAGCGCAGTGTAGAGGAATTATTGGTGGCTCCCTTGCCCAATAGTGTGATCTTAATGGGTTTTGTCTTTGGCGGTGTGGCTCGTGGATTAATGACTGGGATTATAGTGACGGGGGTCGCGTTGTTTTTTACGGATGTTTCCGTTTTTAACTTTTGGATTTTAAGTAGCGTAGTGCTGTTGTCATCCATTTTGTTTTCGTTAGCGGGATTCATTAATGCCTTGTATGCCAATAAATTTGATGATGTAAGTATCGTGCCTACTTTTTTATTAACGCCGCTATCGTATCTTGGCGGGGTGTTCTTTAGTACCGATTTGTTGCCGAGTCATTGGCAAATAATTTCCCAGTTTAATCCTATTCTTTATATGGTGAACGGTTTTAGGTATGGCATGTTGGGGGTGAGTGATGTGAGCCTAGTGACGTGTTATACGATATTAATTAGCCTTATTTTAATCCTATTTTTTATCAGTATGCGGTTACTTAACCGCGGTAAAGGAATTCGCCCGTGAGTAATGATGAATTGTTGTTAGGCAAAGAGACTCAGTATGTTTTTGAATATGATAAGTCTTTAATTTTTCCTATCGCGCGTAGTGCCAATAGAGAGCGTCTAAATATGCCCGAAACCCGGGTGAATGGCGATCTGGCTTTTTTTGGTCAAGATATTTGGACTGGATATGAACTTTCTTGGTTGAATCTTAAAGGTAAGCCTCAGGTTGCGATTGCTGAATTTTTAATACCGGCAAGTTCCACATCTATTGTGGAGTCAAAATCGTTTAAATTATATTTAAACAGTTTTAATAATACTAAATTTGACAATATCGAAGATGTTAAAGGGTTGCTGCAGCAAGATTTAAGCGTAGGATTTGGCGCTGATATTGAAGTCAAGTTGTTTGCGGTGAATGAATTTCCGGTAGTGAATAGCTTTTTGGGTGAAGGCATAGATGCGTTGGATATTGATGTTACGTGTTTTGAGCCGGATGCTTCCATACTGGTTGTAAGTGCCCAAGAAAAAACATCAACGACATTGCACAGTCACCTTTTAAAATCTAATTGTCCGGTGACGGGTCAGCCTGATTGGGCAACGCTTGTGATTCAATATAAAGGGGCCGAAATCGATAAGGCCTCATTGTTAAAGTACATCATTAGCTATCGTAATCATGATGATTTTCACGAACATTGTGTTGAGCAAATTTTTTGCGATTTATGTCAAGCGGGGGACTTTGAAGAGTTGGTAGTAACAGCCCGCTATACTCGTCGAGGTGGGCTGGATATTAACCCTGCTCGAAGCTTAAGGCCGTTAACTCCCCAAAATAGTATTGGCCGCATGGCGCGTCAATAGCAAATACAGCTGCACAGGGCATCGCATCGCCCGTGCGTGTAAATTATATTAAACTGAATATTCCCATTGGGTGCTGGGTGGTCGCCACCATGACTAATAAAAGTACACAACACAGTGCCGCTGCAAAATAGGTTCTTTGTTGCATGAGTTGTGTGCTCTTCATTGTTTTCATCCCCAGTACGATATATCCCACCAACAATAGCATTTTAACGGTTAACCAATGATCACTAATGGGGTACTGCGCAATAATACTAGTTAGGGCAATACCGCTAAGCAGCAATAGGCTATCCAATATGTGAGGCACTATTTTGAGCCACCTTTGTTTCAATCGAGTTGATTGGCAGATTTTGGCGCCGCCGCGAATGATAAACAAAACAATGCTGATGAATGCCAATGTCATATGTGCGTGTTTAAGCGGGAGGTATAAATCGCTTGGGTTCATATAATCCTTTAAATCCGGTTATGGAGACTTGACAGTGCCGGCTCATTACACTTTAATGATAATGATTATCACTTGCATGTAAGGGGCGTATCTTGGCTATGAAACAAACTATTGACGATGTTTTAAATAAATGGGAATTTTACACCCTACAAGGTGACGCTTGCTACCATAGAGGGGATTTTAAAGCGGCCAGTGACTCATTTGGGCTGACGGTGGACTTATTGGAGCCTTGGCTTGAAAAGGAGCATAAGCAGCTATGGAAGGTGGTGAGGCTATTCGTTATTTCGTGTCACAACAGTGCTCATGCGTGCAGTAAGTATGGTCGACATAAAGAAGCCGAATACTATTATAGTCATGCTCATTTTCGCCTTTTAAGTTTAATAAGCAGCTGTCACTATTCTAGGAGGGCCATGGAAAAAACACTATCTGAGCTAAGAGCAACTTTTCTGCAACTGACAAAATACCTGTTAGCGAAGGGTAAAATAGCGTTAGCAGCCAGTATTAAAGAGGAAAGTGTAAGGGTGGTGCAGTTAAGTTATGTGGATCATGTAGGCGATGTATTTACTGCTTAAAATAAGCCTTCGCAAGGTAACGAAGACTTATTTTGTGCGTTAAAGAGAAAATTAGTAGCAGACGGCGCCCGTCTGAAACTCATCAGATTCAAAATGTATGTTGTATTGCAGGTTATGTTTAGCGGTTTGTTCCAGTAATTCGTCGCTGTTCATGCGGCTAAAGCGCTGAACCAGCAAGGCGTGGTGAATGAGGGAGATCTCCCTTTCGGATAGATCTTTTACTTCTTGGGCCTCGAATATATGGTTCTGAATTAGATTGCGACGCCAAGCATCAGTGTCATTTTCACTGATCATAATTTGCTGGACGATGGTGATTACCATGGGATTGATGGTTTGCATAACTCTACCTTTCTCGACAGACGTCTTGACAATGTAATAGGCCTATGGAGTCAAGGCTAGTGAAATGGTGTGCTAATGCGCGAATAATCTAAAGCCCATATTTAATGTAAAGTTTAGTTTAAATACGATCCGGCTAGCCGATGCAGTACGATGGTTTTACTCATGATTAAAAGAAGTAAAAAAATATGTTTTTAAACGATTTCTTTACTTATAGCATGGCGCTGAGGCTTGCTTTCTAGCGATGACCTTGGCTATATAGCACTGCCATTTGTTGAAAGGCAAATGATAAAAAACAACAATAAAACAACAAAAAACGAGATCGACACAATGAAACGAATTTTAAGTATATTTTGCCTTACATTATTAAGTGTTGGAGCAATGGCGGTGGAAGTGGCTGGCGTGCAGTTGCCTGAAAAATTAGATGCTCAGCAGCAATCCTTGTCTCTTAATGGTACAGGTGTGCGCAGCAAATTCTTTATGGATATTTATGCAGCGGGTTTATATTTAAGTGAAGCGTCAAAGGAAGCGGACGTTATTGTTGCTCAAGATAAAGCCATGGCGTTACGACTGCATATTACATCAGGTTTATTGACCAGTGAAAAAATGGAAGCTGCTACTCGCGAAGGATTTGAAAAATCCACCAACGGTGATACTGCTGCCATTCAAGCTACGATCGATTCGTTTATCGATAATTTTAAAGATGCTATTCAAGAGAATGATATCTTTGATTTTGTTTATACACCTATGAAGGGTGTGGCCGTTTATAAAAATGGTGAGTTAAAAAGCACTGTTGTAGGTTTACCGTTTAAGCAAGCGTTGTTTGGTATTTGGTTGTCTGAAGATGCAGTACAAGATGACTTGAAATCAGGCTTATTAGGTAGTTTGTAATTAATTTAAGGCCAGCTTAGTTGTTGGCTCCGTCACTTTGATTGATCATAGTGGCGGTGGTTAATGAAAAATCATATCCCCCCATATTTCAATATTTGTATCTTTTAGTGTTGCCCCTTCGATGCGTGCACAAAACTCCCCCGGTTCACAATAGACACCATCATAATCTAGATCCGAGCTGCCTTGGATATTTTGCTTATTAAAGGGTGTTTCTACAAAGGCTTGCCATTGTCCCCCTTTTAGCGGGGCCCTAAACTCAGCGTGACTGCCATCTAAATGATCTACAGATACATATAGATGATTCATAATGGAGGGGGCGACGTGAGTTTTAGCGTGTACTTTAAGGCTTAAATAATGGTTTTCATTGCTGTGGATAGTGATTAGTTGCGCCGTGCTTAAGTCTGTTTTAGCGTGCACAGTTAATTCATGGTTGTTCAGTGAAACGTTTAAGGCTTCATGATCATAATCCAATTTAAAATCACTTATGGGGCTGTCGCCACGGACTATGAGGCGGATGGTTTGCTGTTCGTTATTATTTAGGTAAAGTACTTTTTTTGCTGCCCATATTTGTCCATGATTTAATGAGCTGGTGTCCATGTAGGTTAATATTTGTTCGCTGTTTAATTGCCCCCAGCCGGTATGTGTATCAAAAGGCTTTTCAGGGTTTGAATGATTCAGTCTGTTTTTTGCGATAAGAGCGTGTAGTTGTTTGCTGTCTAAAGCTGGCAGGGCACTGCGCATAATGGCCAGCAAAGCACTGACATGGGCGCTGGCCATGGAGGTGCCTGCTAAATTCTGCCATGTGCTTTGGCGAAGATCTGAATTATTTATTACTGTGCCCTGAGCACTTAAGCTGCGTATGCCGGTGCTACAGTGTGGGTCACTGCATTCGCCTCCTGGCGCCATTAAGTCTAGGTAAGGCCCATAGTTTGAATAGGAGGCGGGAATACCCTCTTGAGTGAGTGCGCCTACGGCGATGACGTTCTGGTAGCCCGCAGGAAAACTAACTTGAGAAGATGATTGATTACCGGCGGCGGCCACTATTATGGCGCCACTGTTGGAAACATCGTTAATTGTGGCTTGTTCGGCCGCACTGAACTGTTTTCCGCCAAGGCTTAAGTTAATAATGTCGGCAGGCTTAATAGGGCGTTTCCCTGTTTGATTTTCAAGGCCGGCCGCGTAGCGCAACGCTTGAATCATGTCGAAACTGGTGCCACCGTTCACACCTAAAACTCTTAGGGGCATTAGCTCTACCCCCCACGCAAGTCCGGTAATTGTCGTTGAGGTACTGTCGAGTAGTGTGGGTTGGGCGGCTATGATGCCGGTAATATGCGTGCCGTGGTAACTGTGATTGCTGTCACCTGGATCTTCAGGGTTGTGGTCCCAGCCATCACCGTCACCTGAGTTAATAGGGTCGGATACAAAATCATAACCACTATGCTGTGAAAGGCCGTTAAGGTTGTTATGGTTTGAGAATATGCCAGTATCCAAAATGGCTACGGTGACATTTCCCCCTGGAATTTCTCCGCGCGCAGCCAGAGGTTGCCATAAGTCACTGATGTTTTGAAACTGTAATGGCCATTGCCAAGTTACTACGTTAGTTGATTGGCTAAACGATTCACGATAATAATTAAGACTGACGTTTTTAACCATTCCTGTATTTGAAAGGCTATTTCGTGCCTGAAATAGTGTCCCCCTGTGTAGGCCCTCTAAGCGCTTGTCACCCAAATCTACCAGTTCGGGTTGGGACTGACCTTGCCATGTGACAATGAGCTTTCCTGGTTGATAATTATATTGCTCTATTGGAGATTGTGTCGCTTCTAAAAGGTAACGCGCCGTGGGGGCTTTATTGTTTAATCGTACTTTTAAAATGTATTCACTCTCCCTTAGTGTATTGGCCGCTACAGTGAAAGTGGTGGTTTGTATTGGGGTGTCCATGATAGTTGTGCCATCTAGTTGCTCTAGTTGAATATCTATTGCGCCACTAAGAACGTGTAGAGTGATTTCATCTTGCGCGTTTAGTTTGACATGGTATTGGTCGATCTCGTCGCCTACGTTGCATAAACGTCCTGCTTGGCAGCTGTATGCGCTTAATAATACGCCGCTTACAAGCGTTGGGCTTATAATGGTTTGGGGGGTTTTGTTGTTGGACGTGAATGGCAAGTTTGGATCGTTGTGGTCACTGTCGAAGGTAAGATTTTGACGAGCTAAGATATCAAGCTGGATGTTTTCACCCGGTATTAGCACCTCTATAGTGCTTTGAATGGCTTGGCCTTGATAGACATATTCTAGGCGTGCACTGTATCGCCCTGGTGCTGGGTAGCTATGTGACGTGTAGGCATTGTTTGATCGATAGCCATCGCCAAAAATCCACGTTATATCTGCTGGAAGTGCGTGTGGGAAATCCGCTGAAAATTGAACGTTGTACTGATGGGTTTGAGTGTCCAGAGCAATAGATACCTGTGCGGTATTCGCGGGTTTTATTGTTGAAATGTCATAGCAGCCAACTAAGAGTGAGTAGCAAAGGCCGATAAATAGTGGGGCTTTCATACTGATTAATTGAATGCCGTTTCAATGATTCCTATGTTGAGTTTAAGCCAAGAACGAGGGGTTATTCATTTGAACCTAGATTGATTTACTTGAAAAAATACGGATGATATATCAAATATAAATAATGAAACTAACTTGCTGAATTAAATCAGTGATGCCACTTCATTAGGGTTTTCTTTAGTACGTCCATAGTGATGGGTTTGGATAAAAAATCATTCATACCCGCGTCATAACATTGTTTTTGTTCTTGTGCGGTGGCCCCTGCGGTCAGGGCGATAACGGGGAGCTCTGCAAACTTCTGATTGTTGCGTATTTCTTGGGTCGCGGCAAAACCATCCAGTATCGGCATTTGGCAGTCCATCAAAATTAAGTCATATTGTTTATCTTGAATTGCTTTTAAGGCCTGCTGGCCATCATCACAAATGTCGTATTGATAACCAAGGCGTTTTAACATGGCGCCCACGACCATTTGGTTGGTGGGATTGTCTTCTGCAACTAAGATAGTAATGTTGGAATTGGGGCGTTGAGAATGTGAAGGCTCATCGATGACCTCGGTTTGAATGCGCTCTCCTTTTTTAAGGGCAAGGGTGAATGAGAATGTAGAGCCTTCATCAATTTCGCTGGTGACTTGTATTTGACCGCCCATTAATTCAACCAAACGTTTGCTTATTTGCAAGCCTAACCCTGTTCCGCCATATTTTCGGGTGGTGGAAGAGTCCACTTGGGTGAAGGCCTCAAATAACAAGTTTAATTTGTCTTGCGGAATGCCAATGCCGGTATCCTTCACGTTAAATTGCAAAACTAAGTTGGGCTCAGGGTTAACACGATTAATGGTCAGTTCAATAGAACCCGTACGTGTAAATTTAATGCTGTTGCTAATGAGGTTGAGTAATATTTGCTTAATGCGTAATGGATCACCCTTTAGGAAAATAGGGATGCTTGGGTCTATATGGGTGTGAAATGACAGTTTTTTAGCGGCTAGCTGAACAACAAATAAATTCTGTAAAGACTGGGTATGTTCGGCCAGCGAAAAATCAATATGTTCTAGTTCAAGTTTACCGGCTTCAATTTTAGAAAAATCCAAAATATCATTGATAATTGAAAGCAGCGCTTCGCCTGAATCATGGATAGTGCTGACGTATTGGCCTTGAATATCATTAAGGGGGGTTTGCGATAAAATATCGGCGATGCCGATAATGCCGTTTAAAGGTGTGCGAATTTCGTGGCTCATGTGGGCTAAAAACTGTGACTTAGCTTCGGATGCCGCCGCTGCTGCCAGTTTCTCTTGCTCGGCCAGCATAATTTGTTTTTGCAGTTCTGCGGCATGGCGAATATCACGATAAGAGCGCAGTGCATTGAGAAGCGTCATACGTAACTTATGAGCAGTAAGATCGGTTTTACTCAAATAGTCATTTATGTCGTAGTCCTGAAATACAGATTCTTCAGGAGCGGCACCAGGTTGACCGGTGCGGATAAGTAAACGTATTTCGTTGTTGTTAAAGTTATTGCGTATGTGATTTACAAGCTCTAAGCCTGCGTTGTCCGTTTCCATGACAACGTCTACCAGGGCAACGGCAACATCGTTATGCTCTTCAAGGTAGCTGATCGCTTCCTTGGCGCTCATAGCACTGGCCAGACGAATAGGGCAGTCTTCAAAGGTAAAGCCGCGCAGCACCATTTTAGTAAGCTGATGAACGTATTCATCATCGTCCACCACCAGTACTAAATATTCATTGCCAACTTCCTCTTTTGGCGAGGGTTCTTTGGGCGTGACCTTGGGTTCATCGCTGAACAGTAGCTCATTACCTGAGCTCATCCATATCTCCTTTAACGGCATCTTGTTTGAGTATAGCCTTGGTATTTGATCGTGGGCTTTTAAGGGGAGAATTTAATGACTGTTTTTATGGCGGTTATACTAAAAAAGGGAGGGCTTATTCTATTTGGTTTTAGCAGTGACGATTTATAGGTAGCGTTAACGCAAAGTGTAACCTGAGTGGTGTGTGATTTAAGGGACTAGCCCCTCGTGCGAGGGGCGTGCATCTTATTTACTGGGGCTGTTTTTGTCCTTTGTTTCGTTTTTTGACGCTTCGGTTTTTTGACCCTCTTCTTCGTGTTCTTCCTCTTTGCCTATGTCAGCTATGTCTCTTAAACGCTCTAACACTTTATAGTTGATTGAGCCTCTTGGGAAGGTTCCCTTTTTGCTAAGAGTGCCTGCCTTGCGATCCATCATGATTTCTAGGGCTTGATCAACACTATCGATGCCATAAATGTGGAATGAACCCTTGTTAACCGCTTCAATAACTTCGCTGTTTAAGACTAAGTGTTTCACATTGGAGGCAGGCAGTAATACGCCTTGAGAGCCGTTTAATCCTCGGGCCTTGCAAACAGCAAAGAAGCCTTCAACTTTTTCATTGATACCACCGACAGCCTGCACCTCACCATATTGGTTGATGGAGCCGGTCACCGCTAAACTTTGGTGTAAAGGTATGTGAATTAAGGCGCTAATGAGGGCGCAGGCTTCTGCCAGTGAAGCGCTGTCGCCATCTATATAGCCATAACTTTGCTCCATGGCGATAGAGGCCGAAACTTCCAAGGGGAACTCTTGAGCGTAGGTGTGACCCAGATAACCGGTTAAGATCATCACACCCTTAGTGTGGATGTTTTGGCCAAGGTTTGCCTCGCGCTCAATGTCTACAATGCCGCGGCCACCAGGGCACACCGTGGCGGTAATTCTTGCGGGGGCACCAAACGAGCTGTCACCAATAGACAGTACCGTTAGGCCATTAATTTTACCTACGGATTCGCCGTCGGTATCAATTAAAATAGTGCCATCCAAGATGTCGTCTAAAATCTCTTGCTGAATTCGGCCACTACGCTGCTGCTTGGCTTCAAGGGCGCGGCTAACATGTACTTCTGTGATCATGTCATCTTGCGCTAATTTGCGTACAAATTCAGCTTCAGCCATCAGCTCAAACAAATCACCAATACGCGCACTTAAATGACGTTGATCTTCCGCAAGTCGAGCGCTTTGCTCAATCATACGTACTACACCGCCGCGACTAATGGGGGCGTATTCTTTTTCAGCGCAGCGGCTCTGTAATAGGCGAGCAAATGATTCAATGTGTTCGGAGGAGCATTTAAGGTGATCATCAAAGTCCACCAATACCCGAAACATGTCATTAAATTCATCATCTAAATCTTGCAGTAGGTAGTACGTGCTGCGTGAACCGATAAGAATGATTTTAACATTGAGCGGTAACCACTGGGGATTAAGCGTGGTGGTGCTTACCATGCCCATTTCACTGTAAGGGCTTTCGATCTTTAGCTGTTTTGAGCTGAGCGCGCGTTTTAATGCATCCCATACAAAAGGTTCATGAAGTATTTTTTCGGCGTCAACAATCAGGTAGCCACCATTTGCTTGATGTAATGCGCCAGGACATATTTTACGGTAATGAGTAACCAGCGCTCCTTGATCGCTGGTGTATTCTATACGACCAAATAAATTGGCGTAGTTTGGATGTGACTCATAAATAACGGGTGCACCAGAATCTTGTTGGCGGCTAACAATTAAATTAGGAAGGTAGGTTTCTTCTAAGAAGGTGCGTTTGGCGCTGTCTTCACGGCTTTCTAGGGTGCGGTCATCGGTAAGTTCGGCAATGACAGTACGATGTAAATTTTGTTTTATTTTATCAAGGTAATCTAAGATCTGCTGATTATCTTGATAATGTTCCGTCAGAGGTTTTATTAATGGCGTAACGGCTTGGTCAATGGTTTTTTGATTTAAAGCCTTAAGGGCTTCGTTGCTCTCCCGTCTCCATTGAGGCAAAGGAACCAGCTCATCATTGAGTTGGCCTTCTAAATTATGAATGTTGTTGTGAAACGCTTCACGAGTTTTTTCATCAAGTACTGCAAATTCAGTGTCATCTAGGCTTTTGCCATCTTTCATGGGGGTGAAGCTAATGGTGGAGGTATCGCGGAACATAGCGATATCGCATTTTAGTGCTGACTGTTCAATGCGGTCGATAACGCGGTCGTACAAAAGATTAAAATCACGATCGATCAGGCTTTTCTTTTGCTGGTACGTTGGGTGTTCAAAGGCAGCCGGAAATGTGGCCAATAAATTATCAATTAAGCTTTCTAAATCCTTTTTAAATACCTGACCCAGTCCCGCTGCCAGCTCTAGCTTTAATGGTTCTCGAGTATGGTCAAAATTATTTACGTAAGCCCAGTCGCTTGGGCTATCTTGGCGTTTGGCCTCACTTTTTAAATATTCACTCACGTACGAGCTGCGACCGGTTCCTGAATCCCCCATTACATAAACATTGTAACCCGGTCTATCCATAGCAACGCCAAACTGAATGGCAGTAACGGCACGGTCTTGGCCCAGTACACCATTATAGGGTTAGCGGCTGATGAGTCACTTTGGCCATGTAGGGGTGAAACTCCTATAAATTATGGGCCAACCCTAGTGTGAAATGGCCTACGTGACAAGCAAATAAGTGGCTTGTTAATTATTTTAGCCAGCAATGATCCTAATGGATTAAAAAACACACATTTATCATCAATAAAAGCTTGACATGAATATTAAGACCGGTCATATTAAATGAATAATAAATAAACAGCAGGGAGTGCACAGAGTTATGGGTGTTCAACTGGAAGATCGCACCACAATAGATATGTTTGTGGCCCCTAAAATTGGGCGGCCAAAGTCCAATCCTTATGCTCGGGATGTACAGATAAGGGTGAATAAGCGTGAGCAAAGGCTGCGTGATAAGGACAGGGGTATGCGTCGCATGGAAGTTAAAATACCGCAAGAGTTAGTGGACAAGCTGGATGCTTATGCAAGTCTCCATGGGTGTACCCGCACAGATGTGGTTGAGAGGGGTATTTCGCAATGGTTTGCTTTAATTGAAAAGAATTTAGACTAAAACCGAGTGTTTTAGTGTGTGAATAATGCAGTGTCTCCTGCGTTTGCTGCGCTGCCCAGTGTAAATTGGGCGGCGCTTTTTTATGTTTGTTGATTGGAATTTTCATGCTCGCATGTCATATCTACTTTTTTAAATTGTGTGAGTCGTGAACTAAATCAAGAGATGACTGTAGTTGTTAGGTAGGCCGTTACAGGGGGTATAGACGAAGAAAGCCTTTAAAGTTTACTGTGTTGGCTATTAATTGGCCTGAGCGAATATCTCATGGCTGTGGTGGAATATGTGCTAGCATGCGGCGCATCTTTTTTGGTGAAAATTAGTCTATGTCAGAAACCCAAATTCAGCTTGAAGGTCAGACCCTTTCTTTACCGGTTTATCAATTTCGTAATTCATTGTATGAAGAGCTGCATAACCGGCCTTCTCCAAAGGTGGCATCCCCTTGTTTTGTGTCTCATTTAGCGATGATTCGTGGCGAAGAGGCTGCACAGGAGGAATATCAATTAGTGTCGGCATTGTGCCAACGATTTAGTGTGAACCCACCGCCGGCAGACGCTTCTTGTTTTTATCAAAATTTTGGCGGTTTTGAATTTCGTTGGGAGCGTCATACTGAATTTTCTACCTATACCTTTATTTGCCCTAATGACGGTCAGAGTCAGCAGGATTTTGCATTAACCTATATCCCTAATGATTGGTTGTCGCAGCTACCGGGTGAATTGGTGGTGGCGATTAACATGAAAGTACAGCGTGGAGAGGGGGCCGATTTAGAGGGGCAGCATTTTTTCGAAGGGCAGCGCCCCCTAGGCAGTTGGGTGGCGAATGGAAAGGCGAAAGTGCAAACCAGTTTCCGTCTTCACAGTGATGGTTTTGGTCGGATGTTAGTGGCGGATATGGGGTTGAACCCTTATCAGACTGGCCGCTTAATCCAGCGTTTGCTGGAACTGGAAACCTATCGCCTGATGGCGTTAATGGGGCTGCCAGTTGCACGGGGGCTTAGTTCAGAGGTTTCCCAGATGGAGTTGGAGCTAGCCAGTTTAAATCAGCGCTTGGCGGGCATACAAAACGAAGAGGACGAACGTGAATTGTTGTCTCAGTTGTCATTGATTGCGGCGCGTATTGAGCAGTTGCGCAGTGATACTAACTATCGTTTTTCGGCCAGTAATGCGTATCACGCTTTAGTGGGCAAGCGTCTTGATCAGGTATATGAGCAGCGCATTAGTGGCATGCAAACCATGCGTGAGTTTTTGGAGCGCCGTTTAACGCCGGGTATTCGCACCTGTAATAGCATACGTGATCGGCTTGAAGATATGAGCCGACGTATTCATCGCACCACCAGTTTATTGCGTACTCGTGTAGAGGTGAGCATAGAGAGCCAAAATCATCGATTGCTTGCGTCAATGAATCGTCGCTCCAGTCTTCAGTTGCGTTTGCAGCAAACCGTAGAAGGTTTATCGGTAGTGGCTATTAGCTATTATTTGCTGAGTTTATTGGGTTATGTATTTAGTGGCTTACACGCTTGGGGGTATCCTATAAATAAGGCTATTGCCTCTGGAGTGGCCATGCCTGCTGTGATGCTGCTGGTTTACTTGGCTGTTAGGCACCACATGAAAGACCTGGAGGATAAGGGTAAAAATAAATAATGTTGTAGGCCTGTCACTAATTGGCATAGTTATCGCTTGTATGTGGCAGGTATTATCCAAAAGGACAGCATTATGACACCGTCAATTAATCCTAATCACCTATACAGTGTAAATAGTCAGCCTGCTGACACTTACAATTGGAATGCTTTAATTCAGCAGCATCAATTTGGTCAGCAATCACGTAACCCTGTGCAATCGTGTATTCACTTTCTAAATTGCTTCATCAGTCATGAATCGCTTTATGGTGATATTGAAGGGGCGAAAGAGATGATTAAAGTATTGATGATTATGCAATCTGTGGACTCCCCTACGTCTGCGAGTCAATTAAAGCAGATTAATACCAGTTACGAATATGTGTGTGCCTACAGGGATTTGTTGTTGGAGACCGAGGCACCAATCGATATTTCTTTGCAGTTTGATCGCTTAGTTGACGTGTTAGAGACGTTGCTGCAAATTCGCCAGCAAGTGGGAAATGGCATGTTGTGCTCTTATGGTCACCTAAATCAAAAATTACAATGTAATGGCTAAAAGCTGAGAGCTTTAGGTTGTTTTTTGTGCATAGTTTACGTTTTTGGCAAATGTAACAAATTGTTCCAGCCCAAGGCTTGCAAGTTAAGGCGCTAACTTCTATAAAGGCCAGCTACATTAATAGAATTAGTTATTTTATGCCCTGGTTGCTAGACATATACCGTCAATCCGTACTTGAGTACCCCAAACTTACATTGTTAGTGGCAAGCCTGTTTGTTCTTTCATTGCTTCAAGGGGTGAAGCATTTTGAACTGGACGCCTCAGCCGACTCTATGATTTTGGAAGGCGATCAGGATCTGGCTAATTACCGTGAAATATCTGAACGTTTTGGCAGCAGTGATTCCCTAATTGTAACCTATACCCCCCCTTGGCCTTTATTTTCAGAGTCGTCTTTAACGCTGTTGCGTCAAATACGTGATGACCTTCGCGTGCTGCCCAGAGTTGAGTCGGTTAATTCGTTATTAGACGTGCCCTTATTAGAGAACCCTCCTGTTCCTATTGGTGATTTAATTACCAATATTAAAAGCTTGGATGACGCTGAAACCGATGTGGAGCTGGCAAAGGAAGAGCTGGCCAACAGTCCCTTGTATGACAATATGTTGCTTAACCTGAGCAAAAATACCACAGCCATTCAAATTAACCGCGCAAGTGATAGCCGCCACCGTGAGCTTACTCGTTCCCGTGAGCAGTTGTGGGAAAAACGTGATGTGCAAGGTTTGACGTCGGTACAGGCAAACGAATTGTCGCGCTTAAATCAAAACATTAAAGACTTAAATGCTCAAAATTCAGCCGTCCTGCACCAGGATATTAAGGCGATAAGGGCGTTGTTAAAACCGTATCAAGGGCAAGCGCAAATATTTTTAGGCGGTGTGCCCATGATTGCCGATGACATGATCAGCTACGTAGAAAGTGATTTGGCCACGTTTAGTATTGGTATATTTTTGTTTTTAATTTTGATCTTAGTGGCAATATTTAGGCGCTTACGATGGGTTTTGGTAGCGTTATTGTGCTGCACGGTCACGGTGGCTGCCATGGTGGGTGTGTTGGGTTTGCTGAAATGGCGGGTCACGGTTATTTCCAGCAACTTCGTGAGTTTGTTGCTAATTATGACCATCTCCATGTGTATTCACCTTATTGTGCGGTATCGTGAACTTCATGCACAAAAACCCGACGCCACTCAAAAAGAACTGATAAAAGAAACCCTTGATCACATGTTTAAGCCATGTCTATACATGGCGCTCACCACAATGGTGGCATTTAACTCACTGATTTTTAGCGGCATTCGACCTGTTATAGACTTTGGCTACATGATGGCAACGGGTGTGATTGTGGCGTTATGTTTGGTGTTTATTTTCTTCCCTGTTTTTACCTTATTATTGGGCAAGCGCAGTGAAGCGGTGAATGCAAAAGAGCATAGCCCTATGACCGATTTTTTTGCCAATATCACCCTTAAGCACGGAGCGAAAGTGGTGGCAGTGAATATTGTGATGTTTGTGGTGTTGGTGATTGGTTTATCTAAACTGGACGTTGAAAACAGTTTTATAAATTACTTTCATGAATCGACTGAGATTTATCAGGGCATGAAGGTGGTGGATCAAAATCTTGGTGGCACTACGCCTTTAGAAGTAATCTTGAATTTCCCTGTGGTGGATCAGGATTGGGATGAAGAAGAGAACGATGACTTTTTCTTTGATGAAGAAGAAGAGCAAGAAGATGATTCGTTAAAATACTGGTTTACCACAGAGAAACTAGAGCGCATTCGCACCGTGCATGAATACCTTGATAGACAGCCTGAAATTGGCAAGGTTACGTCGTTGGCCACTATGGTACAGGTGGCTGAAAAAATTAATGGTGAAGCGTTAGGGAGTTTTGAGCTGGGTTTGTTGTACGGTGCCATCCCACCCGATTTTAAGGCCATTGTATTGGACCCTTATGTTTCGCCAGAAGTAGGGCAGGCGCGCATAAACTTGCGTATATACGACAGTCAGCCGGACCTTAAGCGTTCATTGTTACTTAAGCGAATTGAGCGCGACTTACAATCTGAGCTGGGCCTAAATAGAGATGAATTTATGTTGGCGGGCATGATGGTATTGTACAACAACATGCTGCAAAGTTTATTTGCGTCTCAAATTTTAACCCTAGGCGCTGTTTTTATCGGCATTATGATTATGTTTATGGTGCTGTTTAGATCTTGGCGTTTGGCGGTAATTGCGATTGTGCCTAACCTATTAAGTGCGGGCGCCGTGTTAAGTGTAATGGGGTGGGCAGGCATTCCACTGGACATGATGACCATAACGATTGCGGCTATCACCATAGGTATTGCCGTTGATAACTCGATACATTATATCCATCGTTTTAGAGAAGAGTTTACGGTGGTTAAAAATTACCGTCAGGCCATGTCTAATTGTCATGCTTCTATAGGCAAGTCTATTTATTATATTTCAATCACCGTTATTGTAGG
>MAAA01010771.1_pt1 | contig 17490 bp, 14 predicted proteins | sample 1115971 | NCBI WGS metagenome assembly MAAA01 (sample SAMN04961123, study PRJNA320927) | seawater metagenome | isolation source: sample BD02T6 sea water enriched with oil for 6 days | place: USA:Gulf of Mexico | collected 2013-07-27 | reverse complement strand
CTAGATGACAACACCATTACAATGGACTCGTTGCAGTTGGAGGTAAATAAGTTGCAACAGTTGATTGAAGACAAGGGTCTTAATGTAAAAACTGAAGATTACCGCCCGTCTATGTTAAAAGCGTTTTAAACCTTCATTGACGGTTCATAAACTTTAACAAAGCGTCGCGCACCGATGGGAACTGGAAGGTCTGAATGTGAGAGCCCGCTAAATCCAGCCATTGCTTTGGCTCTTGGGCGAGTTCGTACACGGCCTTACCTTGCTCATATGGGATCACTTGGTCATCCCGGCTGTGCATCATGAGTAAGGGCGTGGGGCTAATGCTGGCAATGTGGTTTTGTGGATCTTGTCCACTTGGCAATAGATAAGTGGGTAACTGCAACGCCCAGGTAAGCCAATTACGCGACATCATATCACCGGCAATTTCTTGATATCCCAACAGACAAGCATCTAAAATAACGCCACTTATTTCATCTTTATAAGGGCTTTGTGGCACATATGCAGCAGTTAATGCCGCACCGATACTTTGTCCTAATAAAAATACCGGTTTATCTTCATCATGGGCTAATACCCATCTCAGCGCGGAGTCAATATCCCATAAAACATCAGGCAAAATTGCAGTGCCATCAGAACCGCCATACTCTCTATAATCCAACAAAAAAACATTGTAGCCTGCCTTGGGCAACCACTTAACGCTGTTGATATGAGTGCTGATATTTTGTCCATTGCCATGCATAAATAAGACAGTGCCTAAACTTGTTTGTGATGCAGGCAAGTACCAGCTTTGCAATGTTATGCCGTCTTTTGCTTCATGGCGAATACTTTGCCATTCAAGACCATAATACTGAGGTGTATGTTGATAGGGCTGTTGTGGGAAAAAAAATAGGGTAGTGAGATTGCTGCAGCCCGTGAATGCCAATAGAAGCGTTGTGCTCAAAATAAAACGAACGGACCATTTAATCAGCATGTTTAACTCCAATAACAATCTCAATGGACCCGTTAGCCAACGTATATCATGACATTTTAAGTATCATCTATATTAACCTGCACGTATTAAGCTTGGAAAGCCGTTCTCATTAATAACGTTGGTTTAGATAAAATCGGTCATGAGAGAGGCTGAAAATAGTCCAGGTCTAACACCTTGGTATTGGTTTGTATTTTTGTATTTAAAGAATGGTTGCATCCTTAATACTTATTTTTAGTGTCTATTATTAATTGAAATAAATTAGACCTGTATCAAAAAATTAAATAATAATGATTACAAATTTTAAATTAAGCCTTAGCATGAGCTGGTCAACGGTTGCATCCCATTTACATACTGCTAATATGAGTTTTGCAGTTATTTTCAACAGCAATAAACTTTGTAAATGACTTACATTTGTCGAAAATGGAGAGTAAGTATGAAAAAACTAATCACTGGCGCAATTTTAATGGCCGCAGCTTCTAGCTCGTTTGCAGTCGCCCCTGGTGGACCAGATTGTGGTTGGGGTAATATGTTGTTTAAAGGCGACTCAGGCCCAGTACATTTCCTAGCTTCTACTACTAACGGTACTTCTGGTAACAAAACGTTTGGTATGACTTCTGGTACTAACGGTTGTTCAACTGCTGGCACATTATCATATGGCGGCAAATCTATGATTGCCTCTGTAATGGATGAATTCTCTCAAGATGTAGCTATGGGTCACGGCGAAGCCTTGAACGCAGTAGCAGTACTTATGGGTGTTGCTCCAGAAGATCGTCAAACGTTTGCTGAAGTTACACACGAAAACTTCAACGTGCTTTTTCCAAGTGCTGATGTAACTGCTGAAGAAGTGATGGTTTCTCTTGAAAGTGTAATGAAAGCAGATGCACGTCTAGCTAAATACACCAGCTAAGTCTGTACAGTTCTAGTTTAAAGCTAGTTTAAAGAGGGCCCTGCATTGTTTAATGCAGGGCCCTCTTTCTATTTGTACTACTTCGTTTATATTACGTGCTCACAATTGCTAAAATTAATTATTCAGATATTCAGATATTAAGATGCCAACTCACTTTAAGCAGTACACCTCCTTGATTCGATTAACGCTATTCGTTCTATCATTACTGGCTTTTTTTAATACAGCACAAGCCAATACCGATGTTTACATTGACCAATTACACAGTAAAGCCAGTGAAATAAAGCTGTGGCAACATCGTGAATGGATTAATTTATTACATTACGACAAAAAAGGCAGCTCTAAAAATTTGTTAAGTCAGGTTGATGACCCACGGTTTTTTAATGCTAAAGATGGTAAGGGAAACCCTAAGGCTGAGCTGCTGCAAACGGTCAGTGCCTTTTTTAACAATGCAGCCGACGACGAGAATCACCCTCAATGTCGATTTATCGCCCGTTTAGACTGGTTAAAAAATAAACTTAAGATAGATAATTCACTCCTGCCTGAAGTCGCGTGTACAAAATACAAACAGTGGAGAGCACTTATACCTGATAACCAAGTGACGTTGGTTTTTCCGGCTTACCATCTTAATAGTCCTTCCTCTATGTTTGGCCACACGTTGTTGCGCTTAGACCCAGCAACAAGCGAAAATAGCTCGGACTGGCTTTCAATGGCTGTTAATTTTGGAGCCAATGTGCGGGAAGGGGATAATTCATTATTTTATGCATTCAGAGGCTTGTCAGGTGGTTACCCAGGTTTTTTTATAGTGGCACCTTATTTCAAAAAAATTAGGGAATATAACCGTAAAGAAAAACGTGACATATGGGAATATCCGCTTAATTTAACGCAAAAGGAAACGAAACGGATTGTGTCTCACTTATGGGAGCTACAAGAAATTGAGTTTGACTATTACTTTTTAGATGAAAATTGCTCCTATCGCTTATTGGAGCTTTTGGAAATAGCCCGTCCCTCGATTGAGCTGACCGACGATTTTAATCATGCCGCTATCCCAGTGGATACCATAAGATCCATTGAAAGAGCAGGCCTTATTACTGGTGCTCGTTATCGGCCATCACAAGTGACAATTCTTGAGAGCCTATTGGAAGAAATACCACAGGATCAACTGGGTTTAGTTAAATCTATCTCTCATGACTTGTCGGTAATGAATAATCAGCTTTTTTCTTCCTTATCAGAAATTGAAAAAGAGAAAATAATTAACGCTGCATATAAGTACCTTCGTTTTCAACAAACAGGTGCCGCGCGAGATCCTTTAAGCTCTAAAAATAGCCATGCGTTATTAAAAGCCCTTAATACATTCCCTATTCATAAATCTACACCTCCCCCTGTGCCACCAGCTCGACCTGAAAACAGTCACGACAGTCAGCGAGTCTCTTTTTCTATGGGTGAGGAAAACAAGCAAAAGTACGGCGAAGCAGCCTTCAGGTTTTCTTTTCATAGCTTGGAAGATAATGAGCATGGATTTTTACAGGGAGCACAAATAAATATGGGCAATGTTGTAGTGCGAGACAGCGAACAACAGAGTTTAAAATTGCAGCGTTTTGATGTGATTGATATATTTTCGCTTACCTCTCGAACGCAGCTGTTCAAACCTCTTTCTTGGAAAGTATATACCGGTCTTGAAAGACAATTCACAGATGGGCAGCAGCGGCTGGTGGCGCATGTAACAGGAGGCGCAGGCGGTGCATATAAACCTTTTGATAATAATTTGGTTTATGGTCTGCTAATAGGTCGTTTAGAACGCAATCGAGGGTTTGATAATTTTATAACCCCAGCCTTAGGTTTATCTACGGGTATGCTGCATCACTTTGGTTCAAGCACAGCACATATTGAAGTAAGTGGAGAAGAATTTAGCAATGATGTGTATCGCTATCGCGCTAAATACATACACAATTTCAATATTGCTAAAAACCATTCAATAAAATTAACGGCAGCTCGAGAGAAACAAGAAACAACTACTTTTACCGAAGGCAAGATATCGTATCAGCATTATTTTTTCTGATGTTAACGGGCATTACTAATAATTGTTGAGCCAATACTTACGCTATGGGGCAGGACAACCCCATAGCGTTATTTACATTTAAAGTGATGACTTAAGTTCAGATGCCAATGCGTCAGTATTACTTAATTTGGCTGTTTTCCACCAAGCCGTTTGAGGTGTGGCGTCTTCTAATAACCAACGCTGGCCCATTTGGGGGGTGGCTAATGTTTGTGATTGATCCTTGGCTAATTGCTTTATGCGATCAAAGGGGTCGCTCCATTCATGAAACGCCAGGTCAAAGGTGCCGTTATGAATGGGCATCATTACTTTCCCTTTTAAATCTTGGTGAGCTTGCATGGATTGCTCTGGGCTCATGTGCACGTGCTGCCAGCTTTTATCGTAGGCGCCGTTTTCCATTAAGGTTAAATCAAACGGCCCATAACGCTTACCTATTTCTTTAAAGCCGTCAAAGTAGCCCGAGTCACCGCTAAAAAACAATGTGTGTTGTGGGGTTTTGAACACCCATGAAGACCAAAGGGTTGCGTTACTATCGGTAAGACCGCGACCCGAGAAATGATTGGCAGGCGTACTCACTAAGGTAATGTTGCCTACTTGTTTTTCTTGCCACCAATCAAATTCGTGGATTTTTTCCACCGGTACTCCCCAATCCAATAGATGTTTACCCACTCCCAGCGGCACATAAAAGCCAGCTACCTTTGGATGAATCTGTTTGATAGTGCCCTTGTCTAGATGGTCGTAATGGTCGTGGGAAATAACAATACCCGTGATGTTAGGCAAGGCGTCCACGTCTATGGGAGTGGGGTGAAAGCGTTTAGGGCCAGCCCATTGTACTGGGCTGGCACGATCTGAAAATACCGGGTCGGTCATCCAAAACTCACCGTTAAGCTCCATCAAGATGGTTGAGTGCCCCAATCGATAAACCGCGGTGTGCTGGGATATATTTTCCATCAGCTCATCTGCCTTGATAGGGGTAACCGGTATGGGCTGAGCGGGAGTGGTGTTGATCTTGTCTTCGAATATGAAGCGTTTAACGATCTCCATAATTTTACCCAAACCAGGCTTTTCGAACGGCTGGCTATTGATGAATTCGCCATCCTGATAATGATCTGATGCTTCCACACGAGTTTTATCGTAGGTGGCACAAGCAGTGAGGGATGCGGCCATGATCAGCGCTCCTAAGGGGAGTAATGTGTGAATAAATGCTTTCATTGAAGGGTATCCGTAAGATTTACACTGATGAGTGTACTTTTAATTTACAAAAAGTACACCCGTCAGTGTAGAATTGATTGTTCCAGTGTTGTTTGCTCCCCAAGGTGCCCAGTTATATGCCTACTTTAAGTGCCAGAAAAAAAATTGCTATCGTAGAGGCGGCCATAGAGCTTTTTCAACTTAATGGCTTTCAGGGCACCAGCATGGATGCCATCGCGGCTAGGGCTGAGGTGTCCAAGCGCACGGTTTACAATCATTTTCCTTCCAAGCAGGACTTATTTGAAAGAATTGCCCAATCGGTATGGGAGAGCGTTAATGAAGCCACAGCTATGGATTTTGACGCTATGGCGCCGGTTGAAGAGCAACTTAAAACCCTAGCCATGAAGGAATTGGTGTTAGTGAGTAACCCTGATTTTTTAAAATTATCACGGGTATTAATGGCAGAATTTATCCATAACCAAGAAATGGCCCAGCAAATATTAGAGCGCTTTGACCAACAGCAATCTTCTTATACCACTTGGATGCAGGGGGCAGTCCAGCACGGCGCCCTTAATATTAGTGATGCAGTACAGGCGGGGGCACAATTTCATGCCCTTATAAAAGCGCAGGCCTTCTGGCCACAGATTATGTTTGGTCAGGAGCCCATGCCCCAAGATCAGCATGAAGCGTTTTCAAAGCAAGTGTGCACTATGTTTATGGCAGTATTTGCTAAAAAGTAAATCACAAACGGCGCGGCATACTGAATAAACATAATGCAGTTCAAAAAGAGTGCAGTCAAAAAGGCTGGTGTTAAATCACTCAGCCTTTTTTGTTTTTATAGGTTACTTTAATTTAGGTGCTCTATGGCAGGGATCGGCCAGCTGCCAGCGGCGGACTACAGTTCATCGTTTAATACAAAATCTCTAGGTTGTTTGGTGGGGCGCATGTAGAGGGTATCTCTATTAATTGATTGTAGTCTCTGGCTTTACGTCTGATTCACCTCTTGGTTAAAAGAGGCTGCAATCAATTGATAGAGCTGCCCTAACTCCTTGGGGCAAAGAAGCGGCTGGTGAGCACCACTTCATCTGCACTATTTATACTGATTACCTGCACACCTATGATTGATGCGCCGACCAGTGAGCAGGGTCGCAAGCACTGAACCTCAAAAGCCAGAGTGCGTTTGTCACCAGCTGCCAGTTCCACTTTTAAACCGTTGTTTAAACGTAAACCTGTAGTTAAAGATTTAATGGTATATTGCTGAGTCTGCTGGCTCTTATTGTGCACTTTTACAGTGTAGCCATTGCTAATTTGACCTTGGGAGTTGTAATGAAAAAGTTGGCCACGATCCCGAGACAGGTGGGCATCTAGCTGTTCAAGGTAATTTAACTGTAATAATAAAGCGCCCACCGATAACATTGTGCAGGCCCCATATGCCCAAAGCTTGCCTCTATTTTTAAGTAGGCTTTTAAAATTACCGGGTATAAAACCGGGATACGCAAAACGAATTAAGCCTTTGGGTTTACCTACTTTTTTCATAATGTCATCACAGGCGTCAATGCAGGCGCCACAATCTATGCAGGCGTATTGCAAGCCATCACGAATGTCTATGCCCACCGGACATACTTGCACACACAGTTGGCAACTTACGCAGTCGCCGTCTTCTTTTCTGGGCTCGCCACGTTCACTTTGGTACTGCACACGCAAACTTTTTTTATCCATCATTACCGATTGAAAACGGGCATAGGGGCACATGTGCAAACACACTTGCTCTCTTAACCAGCCGGCATTTAAGTAAGTAAAAATAAAGAAAAATCCTAACCAAAAACCTTGTTCAGCATTTAGCGTACAATTTAACACGGCGCGACTTAATATCTCGCCAGTTTCAAAAAAGGCCACAAAGGTAAAGGCCGTTATTAGCGCAATCAGCCACCAGACGATGTGCTTTAAAGCTAAGGGTAGCAAACGCCGCTGCCAAACAGGGCGAGATAATTCCTTTAATCTTTGGTTTCGGCTACCTTGGGTTTTTTCTTCTACCCAAGTAAACATCATGCTCCAAATGGTTTGCGGGCAAGCAAAGCCACACCAAAGGCGTCCTGAAAAAGCGGCCACAGTAAATAGCCCTAAGGCTGAAGCCAATGCCACCCAAATCAAAATCATTAAATCATCTGGCCATAAGGTAAGGCCCAATAAATGCAATTCTCGGTTGGGCAGGTCCATCCATAATAGGGGGGCGCCATTAAGTTGCAGCCAGGGCGCCAGTAAAAAGAGCAGGCTAAGAGTGCCTGCCATGATGCGCCGCCATAATTGATGGCGGCCTTGTGCCAGCCGAATAGCGGGGTTGGCTTGGGTGGCGTCTACTGGCACCATGGGAATAAGGTTTTGCATAGTGTCTCTACTGCTTTTAAGTCTATGCTGGGCTCATTGCAGGCACCGTGCCACCTTGTAAACTATTGATTTATAAGGGAATGGTAGCAGTTTTTATTTGTATGTGTGAAATGTCGTGGCGATATATCGTGTGTAAACGATATATCGTGCGCGAGTTTAGTGGATGCCCAGTTTTTTCATGCGTGAGCGCAATGTACTGGGAGGCACTTCTAACAAGCGTGCAGCTCCTTTATCACCGGCGATAACGCCCTGGCAGTGCTTCAAAGCTTGCTGAATATGCTGGCGTTCGGCCGCTTGCAGGCTAACTGGAATAGTGCTGGGGGCGTCATGAATTGTGTTGCCGTCTACATTGGGAATGTGAAGCATATTCGCGTCGTGCAGGATGGCAGCGTGCTCCACTCGGTTTTGCAATTCGCGCACATTACCAGGCCAATTGTATTCGCTTAGCCATTTAAGGGACTGAGTGGTGATGCCGTTAAAAGATTTTCCTAATTTTTTACAGGCCAGCTGGGCAAAGCTATGTGCCAGCATGGGAATGTCGGGTTTTCGTTCGCGCAATGGGGCCACTGACAATGGAAATACTTTTAAACGGTAATATAAATCCATACGAAAGCGGCCTTGGCTTACACATTGTTGTAAATCAATATTGCTGGCGGCAATAACGCGTACATCCACTTTGATGGTTTGGCTGCCGCCCACCCGCTCAAATTCCTGTTCTTGTAAAACCCGCAATAACTTCACTTGAGCCGCCAATGACAGTTCGCTTACTTCATCTAAAAAGAGAGTGCCGCCGTGGGCCAGCTCAAAGCGGCCCACTCGTTGTTGCATGGCACCTGTGAAGGCACCTTTTTCGTGGCCAAATAATTCGCTGTCTATGAGACCTTCGCTAATAGCCCCGCAGTTTAGCTTAACCATAGTGCGATCGCTGCGGGCACTTTGGCGATGCAGGGCGCGGGCAACAAGCTCTTTACCCGTGCCGTTTTCTCCTTGTATAAGCGCACACGCATCGGTAGGGGCGACCATATTAATTTGTTGCAGCAGGGCTTTTATACTGGCGGACTGGCCAATTATTTCGCCTAAAAATTCGGTTTGTATTTCTTCTTGTAAATAATTATTTTCAGCTTGTAAGCGCTCTTTTAATCTTTGCACTTGCATCAATGCATCGGTTAAGTTTTCTTGGGCGAGTTTGCGTTCACGAATGTCTTTGAATACTACTACGGCTCCGCTAATGGAACCGTTTTCTAAAATTGGAGTGGCTGAATACTCCACCTGAAAGCTACTGCCATCCTTACGCCAAAAAACTTCATTTTCATTAAAGCGGCTGCGTCCATCAATTAAACACTGATAAATAGGGCACTCAACTTGCGGATAATGGCGTCCATCTTCATAACTGTGATGGTGGAATTGATGAATGCTTTTACCAATTAAATCCACGGCTTGCCAGCCAGTTAGTGACTCGGCGGCAGTATTGACAAAGGTTGCATTACCGTTGGCATCTAGACCGTATACGCCTTCGGACATGGATTCTAAAATAAGCCGGTAACGTTCTAATAAACTTTGGGTGTGAGCCCCGGCTTTGAGCTGAGTTTTGATTGTATTGGTCATGGGGAGAGTATAACGCAGTGACGATATTTCGCGACATAAGCACTGAATAGGATTTTATACCGTTATCTATATGCGATTATTGTTTATAGAAGCTGCTTGGTATTGGGCAGTAAAATTGAGTGGTAAAAACGGGGGGAAGGCTCGCATCCTAATCAGGATTGCATACTTTAATTTAAACCTGCCTATCCAGTATTAACTCTAAACCCTCAACGGTTATTGATTGTGAATTCAACCGACAAGTGCAACGTTAAGGGTTTAATAATATTAACTAAATACCCAGAGGCAGTATTTACTCTGAGCATTTGCAGCTTAGCAATGAATTACTTATTCATATTACGCAGATGTTCGTTCGCTTCCAGACGGAAGGCAGATAATCGATCGTATATGGGAATTCGGCCACGGCTAACAGAGCCTAGTGGCTTAAATCCATTGGCAACACGGCCGTTGTTGTTGCGCATTTCATCACAGGCTACAGGCGAAATATCAGCGCCAGGTATTAACTGAGGAACCACAATAGAGGCCACCTTTACACGCTCAAGCACGTGAGAAGATTTTTCATCCCAAGTCGTAATTAAAGATTCAATGGCGTCCTTGTCGGAAAGGTCAGTAGGGCGAGCAACTACATTTAAGTCAAAGCAAGCTGAACCAGCACCCAGTACACGTTGAATGTTATTTTCAAGTCCGTCAGTGTCATTCGCTTCGCTTGTAGTGAATGATTTGTCTTCAAGGTTTGGTTCACTACAGGTTGCTGGGGATACTTCATATTTGAAAACAATGTCTTTATAGGCGTAGGGGGTTACGCTGAAATAGTCGAAGTCAAATGCAGACTTGATGGGACTTTCTTCAAATCCTTCTTGAAAACGCATGATGGAGCCGACTGTTTCAGGCAGATCAAATATGTTGAAATCAGCTTGTGCCAAGCACTGGCTGGATTTTTTAAGCTGGTAAGCAAAGTCAAACAGTGGGCCAAAAGGAGATTGGTTGTTTGGGTCGGGGACGATACTTAGGCAATTAAGGGTACGACCCAGTTTAATTAAATTTGAAAATTGCTCAACGTTATCGGTAGGGAAATTAGGGTGAGTTTGCATCACAAAATCGTGAGTCTGATCACCCATTAATACCTTAACAGCTGCCCCACGTACTCCGTTAACGGCATCGCTGTCTGGAGTGGGGTTGGAACTTGAAAAACGTACTATGGCATCATGTTGGATATTGCTGTCCCCTAAGAAACCGTCGGGGAAAAAGTTATTATCTTCCACGGTGAACGAGGCGTTCACACACTGGTGCGCCTTAGGGTGGGCGTCCCGTAAGATATAGTAATCTTGGCGCCCGCTGGTGATTTCTTCGCTTATATTCGTAATTAGTGCAGGGCTATCGTCTACAACGTACGTTCCTAGTTGGAGTTTGCCTTGGTTAATGATGTCTTTTACCACTTCCAGTTCGTCTTGCTTGCTGCCGTTTAGCCAGGTCTCACCTAAATCTTCGCGGATAGTTAAGTCACTGTCAGTAATGGACGAGACCTTATCTTGTACATATAGAGCATCGAGTGTGTCACGTAATTCTGATTGCTCTATGGTGGCCAAGCTGCTTTGTGCTGCCAACAACAAAGCGCCGCTTGCGACAAATTTTGAAAATTTCATCAAGTAATCCTTCAGGTCGGTAGTATATTTATTTTTAGATGTAACGCGCCAATATTGTTATGGCACTGCAAGTGCCATAACAATAAGTGCAACCATGACAGAAATAAATAAAAGAGTGAAATGTAATTTCTTAAAGTGAGTGCTCTATTTAAGAATTCTTATTTATGGTTATGTTGGATGACTCTAACCGATACTTTAGTACTGGTTTATTGAATTGAAATGGAGGTGATAATGGCGGGGCGTTAAATTTACGTTAGGGCATGTTGATTGTTGGTGAGTTCACAAACTACTTTTTAAGAGTCTAAAAATTGTAAGTCCATAGATGAGGCGGCTTATTTATCCCAGCTTGAAATCAGCGCAAGTACCGCATGGCATTGTCCATCTAATACTGGGTGAGGGGCTTGGGATCGGGCTAAGCTAATCTGAGTATGAAATTGGGCCAATAATAATTGAGTTCCAATTTCTTTTGAATAATGCAGTTTGCTACTTGGGGAATCTAAACAGGCTAAGATTAAGGTGTGTTGTCTACGCCACAGTTGACTGCCGTGGCGTTTAACCAGCTTGTTATGATTTATGCCTTCCTTTTGGCTATTTTGAATTAAGCAGCCATATTCACCGTATTTTCCTTTTAATAAAATATTAAGCCTTAAAAAGAAGTCTTTTAAGTGATTTAAGTTAGGGCTTGGGCTTGCTAGAGGGGCCAGCATTAACTCAATAATGTGTTGGTAATAGTATTTTAAGCTCAGCTCAAACAATTCTTCTTTATCACCAAAGCCTTTGTAAAGGCTGTAGCGATTAACGCCAGTGGCGGCCTCTAAATCTGAAAGAGAGGTTTCAGCATAACCGCTGCGCCAAAACTGCAGCATGGCTTGTTTTAATACCTCGTCGTTATTATATTTTTTGGGTCTGCCCATATCTGTGCCTATTGGAGTAACAATTTTTTGCAGTATAGCATTAATTAAATAGTTGTTGACTGATCAGTTTGAAATATATAGATTTTAAATGTTCACAGTATTACTGTTGATTAATAATGAGGCTGTAGGCTAATAAATATGAAGTTATACGATAATAAAATGGCACCTAACCCGCGCAGAGTGCGCATGTTTATAGCTGAAAAAAACATATCGTTTTCGCAGGCCGGTATTGAAGTGATAAATGTGGATATTGCCAAAGGCGAAACCTTCAGTGAAAAATTTCGCCAAATGAGCCCTTATGGTGGATTGCCAGTTTTAGAATTAGATGATGGCGACTACCTAACGGAATCCATGGCGATTTGTCGTTATTTTGAAGAACTCTATCCAGATTCTCCTTTGATGGGGGGAGATGCAAAATCAAAAGCGTGCATTGAGATGTGGAATCGTCGTATTGAAATTTATTTATACCAATCTATCGCTATGTCGTTTCGTCACGGTAACCCCATGTGGAAATCTGTCACAACTCAAGTGGCAGAATTTTCTGAGGTAAGTGCGATTGAGGTAGATAAAAACATTCACAAACTTGATAAACACTTACAAGGCTCTGAATATGTGGCAGGGAATGAATTTTCAGTGGCCGATATTACCGCCTTGTGCGCCATTGATTTTGCAAAAGTAATTTCGCGTCGTATTGACGAGGAAAAACATCCTCACCTTGCTCGCTGGCACAAAAAAGTAAGCGCTCGGAATTCGGCTAAGGCTTAAAAAGGGCAAAGACAATAGGGCGCCGTTATTTTGAAGTATCTGGATACGCAACTCTTTAGTTTTTGTCTTTACCGTGAACGAGCCTAAATTTGAGGTGGGTGCACCACGCAGCCACCAATGATCTCCCCTGTCCATTTTGCCTTTAACGCGTCTTTAACGTTATCCAGGGTAAATGTATGTGAAATATACGGTTTTAGTTGACCGCTTTTTACCCAGTCCATTATTTTATCTAAGCGCTCGGTACGAATGCTGGCATCATGTTGTGTGGAAATGACAGTGGGGCAGCCCATCACTTTTAAACCTTTCATCATAATGAGATTGGTGGGTAACATGTTGGCGTTGGGTGCGCCGCGCTGTCCTTTGCCTTTTGCCACAAACGGAGTAGATGCCCAGCCCACGACTAAAAAGCGTGCACCAAAGGTGACGCAGCGCATGCTCTCTAATGAGATGTCACCGCCCACACCATCGTAAACTACATCTGCGCCCCGGCCAGCGGTCAATGCTTTTACTTCCTCTCGAAAGCGTCTTACACCTTTTTCACCTTCTTGAGCTTTGCAATTTATTACATGATCGGCGCCTTGTTCTTGCACTATTTTAAGTTTTGCGTCTGACCGTCCAGTGGCAATGACAGTGGCACCGATTATTTTGGCAATGTGCACGGCTGCCAAACCGGTGGCGCCTGATGCTCCGTGAATAAGTACAGTCTCACCGGCTTTAAGTTGACCGCACGCAATTAAGCAGTGGTAGGCTGTTTCGTAACTGCCTAAAAGGTTGCAGGCTTGATCGTACGAAAAGCCTTCGGGAATGGAGCGTATTGCGTTTATAGGGGCCACCGCATAAGAAGCAAATCCACCGTATTGTTGGTATTCACCCGCTGAGCGTGGGCCGGCCACAAAGCCATCTACAAATACGCGGTCTCCTACTTTGGCTTGGTTTTCACTGACGTCTTTTCCCGTCCATACAATTTCACCACTGTATTCAAGTCCGGGTGTATAGGGTAATGGCGGCATATGTTGGTATTGGCCGCTGCTCATCAATAGATCAACCCACCCCACGGCAGAACTTTTTACTTTTATAATAACGTCGCAGGGTGAAAGGGCAGAAGTGTCAGGAAGGTCCTGTTTTTCAAGGTAAAGATTGTTTTCAACCCCCTCTAAAGGATCTTCGGCAAATTCGGCTATGCGTACTCGTTGTCCTATGCCGATTTGCACGTTGTTGGTGGTTGACGTTGTCATGGCTGATTCCTGTTAGAGACTAATATTTGTTTTTATTGTTATAGGTTTACGTTATGTGCTTTCTAGTCGAGTTACTAATTTTTCAAGGCGTGATAGTTGATGCTTAAAATCATCGGTTTGTGGTTTGGGAGGCACTAAGCCATTTAATGTGATGCTAAGAATTTCGTGGGTGAGCTTTTCAAAGTCTATGTTCGCTTTATTGGTGCTTAATATATTCCAGCCTGCGTGTTCTAGGCTGCCAAAAATCATATCGCGTATGGTTTTGGCCGAAATGTCATCTCTTATTTCTTGTTTTTTCATGCCGTTGATAATGACATCTAATAGAATTTCGCTGTATTCCCGTGTCAGTTGATGCATGTGGGAGTGAGGGTAATTATTTAAAACGCGCACTTCTTGCAGTAATAAACGGCACATGCCCATGTCTTCAAAAAAATTTTGTATATGGCGGGTTATTAGTACCCGTAATTGGTTTTCAATGCCCGTAATACCGTGCAGGCTATTCTTGGTGTTTTTAATGAGGATTGTATAAAAATCACTAAAAACCCGTGCCAATAATTCTTGTTTGTTGACGAAGTGTTTGTAAATAGTGCCCTCCGCAATGCCCGCTTCTTTTGCGATTTCGCTCATGGCCGTTTTTTCATAGCCATTGCTTGAAAATGTTTGATGGGCGGCGGCCAATATAGCCGATTCGCGCACAGCCTTAGGTTGACGAGTTCTGCTTGCGATATTTGAAGTAAGGCTCATTTCTTCTCGTTAGTGAGTATGGCTCATTAGTGTGTTGTTGAATTTAGCTCGTTTTTGGCTAAATAACCACCTATAAATACATGTGATGCGATATTTTGGGTGTTTTATGATTTTATAGAAGTCTGGCTCACTAAGGTTTTACTGGTTGTACAGGTTTGAGATCGTCGCGTTAAATACGGCGCTAAGTAGATTTTGTGCATAGAAAATAATGAAACAAAAACCAATATGATATTAACCTATGCAAGCGGATTGGTGACTTAACGAGGGGGAATTATATTAGTGAGCCTAACTTTTTAATGGCAGCTCGAAGATCATCATTCCAAGGTAATGCACAGTTAAGTCTTATGCAGTGGCTAAAATGTTCACTGTTGGAGAATAAATCCCCTGGCGCAATATTAATGCCTTGTTGTAATGATTTAACTTGCAGTTCCACCGCACTGACATGAGGTGGCAAACAGACCCACAAAATATAACCACCTTTTGGTTGGCTAATCTTAGTGCCTTTGGGAAAGTATTGGCGCACCGCTTGCGTGACTCGTTCTAAGTTGTCACGGCACAAGCTTGTTAAATTTCTGAGGTGTTTGTCGTAATGGCCCGTTTGTAAAAAGCTGCTCATGGCCAGTTGGCTTAATGTAGCTGGGCCAAACGTAGTGAAGGTTTGTAAATCCTTAACAGCCTGTAAACTATTACCGGGAATACACCAGCCTATGCGCAAACCAGGTGATACAGTTTTAGAATACGACGAACAATACATAACACGTGCATCGGTATCGAATTTTTTAATCACTGTTTGAATTGAATTATCAAAGCCAATTTCACCATAAATATCATCCTCTAATATTTTAACATCGTGCCGTTTAGCTAATTCAAAGAGGGCTTGTTGCTTAGTGCTTGAAAAAGCCGCTCCGGTTGGATTTGAGTAGCGTGAATTTACAGCGACTATTTTAATGGGCCATTGTGAGAGGGCTAAGTCTAACGCTTCAAGGCTAATGCCTAATTGGGGGTCGGTGGGTATCTCAATTATTTTTAATTTAAATTGTTTGGCAAGTTGTAAAAAACCGTAATAGCAAGGGCTTTCTACCGCCACAATATCCCCAGGTTTGGTATTGCTGCGTATGCATAACGATAGGGCTTCGGAGCAGCCATTGGTTATGACTATTTCATCACTGTGAACGCGTACCCCAATGCCGCGCATGCGCAACGCAATTTGCTTGCGTAAAGATTCAAGCCCAGGTGAATATTGGTAATTAAATGCTTCTTGTGATTGAAAGCGTGATACTTTTTGAATATGCGTTTGTAAGACGCGGTGTGGCATAAAACTTAGGTGAGGAATAGCGGCTCCTAAGTTAATGTGGCTATTACCATTCACCACCGACAACATACGCGCAATCAGTTCGCTTTTACCCACGACACTCGGTTCGGTGCCGGTTGACATGGGAGGCGCCAAAATAGGATCGCACGCGCCCTCGCGTACAAAGTACCCGGATTGAGGTTTAGAGCGAATAAGCCCACGGTCTTCCAGTAGTGCATAGGCCTGATTAATTGTACTGATGCTCACACAGCGCTGTTTACTTAAGTTACGTACGCTTGGCACCTTAGTGCCGGGCACATAAAGGCCTTGTTGAATGTCTTGGGTAAGATCATCTGCAATTTTGGCGTACAGGGTGCTCATAATGGGCCTTGTGGGTTGTTTACTGTGCTTATTTTAGTATTAAGACTGTACTCTAATCGAGTGCAGTTTCCTGTTTTATTAGGGGTGCAGTTGAGTTGCTGGCTTGTAGGCGTCTAGTGAGAAATAAGTGTGCTACGGTAGAAAAGAATATAGAAAGGGTATTGATGTTTTCGTTAAAGAAAGCATTCAAGCTCAATAAAAATAAGGAATTCATCATGAGTAGTCGACTCTTAAAAATACAACTTATGGCTCTGGCACTGGGGTTTACAACTGTTTTTTGTGTTGTCGTGCTACCGCCTCTTTGGGCAAGTGGCGATATTGTAGGGGCATTTTTAGCAGGCTTTGTTAACCCTTATGCGTCTGGGTATTCAGCAGATGTTTTATTTTGCTGGGGCGTGTTGGCGTTATGGGTGACATACGAGGCTAAAGTGCTAGCCGTTAAAGGCGGGTGGATGTGTTTGTTGTTAGGGGTGGTGCCCGGTGTTGCGGTGGGTTTTGCGGTGTATTTAATCGTGCGTATGCCTCAAATTAAGCACACTTGTCTAGGGTGAAACTAGACTGCAGTGACACGTTAACCTTTAAAAATGGCGTTAATATTAAAAAGCACTACCTGAATAATTGGCGCTAAATCCACAGCGAAATAAGCATGTGCAGTCAAATATGTTAAGCCATTTTTAGTCTGATTCTTTGTGTCGAGAATCACTTTAATGGCTCACGGTATGAGTATGGAGTTCAAATATTACCATTGAAGTGTATGGGTATGAATACAGTTTGTAAGGAATGTAGCGGTACAGTACCTTAACTAAACGATCTGTGTTGGTCTTTGTTAAGTAGTTTAGCTCTGATCAATGACATCTTTAATCAGCATACTGTGATCTTATTTAAATCCTTGCCATTGAGAAAAATTATGAGATCGTTTATCGATGCCGCCTCTTTACGCCAAACTAACGGGTGGCAAACCTATAGTGGTTTTAGCAGTGCTTTAATTGCCGTGATGTTATTCAGTTTAACGGTACCCATGACACAGTTGGCGTTAAGTGTGTTTCCTGCTGAGTTGATTGCTTTGTTTCGCTCGGTGGGAGCAGGGGGGTGCAGTTTAATTATGGTGTTGAGTTTGGGCTGGCGATTGCCTAATAAAAAAGAGCTGACGGGATTGATGTTGGGAGGTGCAGCAGTGACGCTGGTCTTTCCTTACACCTTAAGCTTGGCACTGGGCAAGTGGTCGGCCAGTAACATGGGGGTGGTATTGGCGGCGGTGCCCTTAATTACGGCTTTAGCAGGTTCGCTATTTTTTAATGAAAAACACCCTAAGATGTTTTGGTTAAGTGTGGCATTTGGTGCTGCTGTTTTAATGCTTTTTGCTTTTAGTCAGGCTTCTGGAGCATTTCATTTCTCGGTGTTTGTGATGCTGG
>MAAA01014238.1_pt1 | contig 17695 bp, 17 predicted proteins | sample 1115971 | NCBI WGS metagenome assembly MAAA01 (sample SAMN04961123, study PRJNA320927) | seawater metagenome | isolation source: sample BD02T6 sea water enriched with oil for 6 days | place: USA:Gulf of Mexico | collected 2013-07-27 | reverse complement strand
GCCAACTCAGAATATTCTTTTGTATAGAGTTAGTCTGCTGCTCAGTCATTTGAGTCATGCATAAAACCTTTCGATTAATTTTCGCGAAGTTTAAACATTGGTTTTTAATTAGTACAGTGCAAAAGACGATAATATTGAAGAAAAATGGGTGTTTTTTTAATGCTATATGTGCGTTTTAGATTTTTATGGCCATGCTTCCATTCTCGCCCCCATTTTCAAAGTAATTGCTAGTGAGAAATGTGGCTAATTACGCCCTATTAATGTGTAACAAATCACCTATGCCATCTCTACGATTTAATTCCACCCGCCAAATAATCCGCCTCCATTCAACAAGTGAGCCTTAAGTGATAAAAATTGTCGCATCACCCTGTCACTTTAAAGAGATTGGCCGATACTCAATAGATGAAACGCATATCAACCTTCTTGTTATTTACAGTCTATGCATTGTTTAGTGCCCAATGCCTTGGGGGCAATCTGGCCCTCACCACAGGCTACCAGCAGAGCGGTCACCAGTATTTAGATGACATCTCCAGCCAAGAAGGGCAAATATTAGGCGCCAGTTTAGACTTTCAACATTGGCGTCGAAAAGATACCGGCTGGCTCGCCCGTGGGCCCAGCATGGAAATTAATCAAGCAGCCAATTTCATCAACTTAAAAGCCCAACTGCCTCTTTATCAATGGCATAAACACCATGGCAGCTGGTTATCAATTGATTGGCAGCAACAAGATTTGCAAACCCAACTCTCCGACCCTCATATTTTTTTAGATAACAACGGCACTAGCACCTCACTGCCACAAGACAGCGTAATTAGCAGTACTCGTCAATTTCAGAGCATTCAAATTTATTGGCATGAGAGTACACGCTATAAAAGCACCATCAATGTGGCAGGTTTTAGCTACAGCCGAGAGTTAAGCCCCGTAAACAGTGAATTAAGTACGACCAACGCCAGTTTATTTGAGGGGGAGTTTACCGGGCTAGGCATTGTGCTTGGCAGAATTAAAGACGACAGAGGTTTAAATTTTCAGTGGCGCTTAAATGTGGCTAATTTAGACACAAACTTTAGTGACAGTGCCACCCAACACAGATTATTGGCCAAACAAGAGAGCTCCGCCTATAAAGTGGCATTAAATTTAAGTTGGCATTATCGCTATTATCTAGCCCCTTACTGGTACTTAGTGCCGCAAGTGCAATATCAATTCAGCTACCTTACCCAAAGTGAATTGGCACCTGTTAACGTAGAGCACCCCAGCTTCATCTATACACAAACCCAAAGCACCATTAGTATTCGCCATCACTTTTAACGCTAACGGTTTTCAAATTTAAAGGTTTCTTGGTGCTCAGGTTGATCCATCACAATACAGTTTCGGCCATTATTTTTAGCCTGATACAGCAATTTATCACTGCGCCCTAACAATTCCTCTACTGTTTCTGGGGCCACAAACTCCGCAATGCCACAAGACAAAGTAAGTGACAACAAAGGCACACCTTTAAAAGATTGCTGCGCCCATTGCTCACTAATACGCTGACATACGCTGTGGGCCATGTTTAAGTCAGTATCAGTGAGAATTAGTACAAATTCTTCACCTCCTATACGCGCCCCAATATCGACTTCGCGCAATGACGCATTGATCAAATTTGCAAAGGCCACTAAGACCTTATCTCCAAATGGGTGACCATATTGGTCGTTCACTTTTTTAAAGTGGTCCAAATCCAAATAACACACCACAAATCGATACTGACTACGGTTAGCCAAAGCTCGTTGCTGAGCCAATAACTCTAAAAGGTGGCGACGGTTATATAAACTGGTTAATTCATCGGTGATGGCCAATTCCTGAATACGCGCCAACGCGCCTGTTAAATCTTTATGGCGCCGACTCAAGTTTTTTCTTAACTCACTAAATTCTACCCCCATAAATACAAAACCTGTCAATACAAAACAAAACCCCAGAAAAATAAAAAACTCCTGGCTTAACAAAATATCTTGCGGGCGATAAAAGTAAATGAAGGATAAGCTCGTTAAATAACATACAAAAGTGAGGGCGGTTACAGCGTAAAATTCTTTTAGACTCAACTTAAAGGAGCCAAATAACATAACCAACAAAAACCCCATAAGCACCAATGGCCTAATATCCCGCATAAAGCACATGAGTATTGTCAGCGATAAGATCACCCATAACACTTGGGCTAGGGTTAAACTGGCTTCTTTAAAAAAGAGGTTAATTGAACAATAAATAAAGATGACAAAGACTAAGTGGCCAAGCCACGTTCCCACCACTAGCAGCAGTAGAGAAGGCAACTCCAGTACGAAGTAACCCCAATGCTGTGCCAATACACATAGGAATATATTAAATAATAAACCCAGATTCGCCAATACTGCCCGACGTAATCTTATTGCCTGCTTTTGCGACTGCTGCATGGCTACCATTCCTTGATAACTGCAACCTAACTTAGGGCAATTAAATTGCCCATCGTAAGGTTATATTTTTATTCTCAGTTCGGTCATCCTACTCCCAAGACAGCCAACTGGATAGAGCAAAAACGTAAACCTTAATCACAGGTTCGCACTCGCTGAACACTATCCAACCAACCTGCGTAAAGGGCCTCTCGTTGTGACTCTGTCATGTTTTGACTAAAAGCCTGCTCTTGCTGCCATAACTGGCTCACTTCTTGTAACCCTGAAAATACCCCAGCGGTTATGCCTGCAAGGTATGCGGCACCCAATGCCGTTGTCTCAGTAATCGCTGGGCGCTGAATAGGTAAATTCAAAATATCGGATAAAAACTGTACTAGCCAATCATTAACCACCATACCGCCATCCACTCGCAAACAAGACGGTACCACCTCATCTTTGGCCATGGCCTCCAATAAGTCGCGACTTTGATAACACACCGACTGCAAACCTGCGGTAACAATTTCAGCAATGCCAGTATCACGGGTTAACCCCATAATGGCACCTCGTGCATTTGGGTCCCAGTAAGGCGCACCCAAGCCTGTAAATGCGGGCACTAAGTACACCGGATTATCTGAACCAACGGCCTCGGCCATTTGCACACTTTCACTGGCGTTTTGAATCAGCTTTAAGCCATCCCTAATCCACTGAATGGTGGCACCAGCCATAAAGATACTGCCTTCTAAAGCGTAATGGGTGGTGTCTCCGTTAACAATTTATGCTGGCTTTTACTGGGTTTATCGCCCGTATTTAACATCATGAAGCAGCCTGTGCCATAGGTGCTTTTAGCCATACCCTCGCTAAAACACGCCTGACCAATAAGTGCTGCCTGCTGGTCCCCTGCCATACCGCCAATCATGATGGGCGAGCCAAACAATTCGGCATCAGTGTGACCAAATTCATGACTATTAGCATGAATACTGGGCAGCATAGCGTTTGGAATATTAAATATATCTAGTAAATCCTCATCCCACTGTAAACTATGAATGTTACACAACAGTGTACGAGAGGCATTTGTGACATCAGTTTTATGCTCACCCGTTAAACGCCACAACAAAAAGCTGTCGATAGTACCAAACAGCAGTTGACCGCTTTCGGCCTGAGCACGGGCATCCTCTACATTATCTAAAATCCACTTTAACTTAGTGGCCGAAAAATAGGGGTCCAGTAACAAACCGGTTTTATCGCTTATTTTTGGCTCTAAATTTTTGTCTTTTAATTCACTGCAGTAGTCACTCGTACGCCTATCTTGCCAAACAATGGCATTATATATGGCCTTGCCTGTGTCCTTGTCCCATACCACTGTCGTTTCACGTTGATTAGTAATGCCGATTGACGTGATATCTTGAGCACTCAAATTCGCTTTTTTTAACGCCTCCTGACACACCTTTAACACCGACTGATAAATCTCTTCAGGGTCGTGCTCTACCCAGCCGTCAAAAGGAAATATTTGAGCAAATTCTTGCTGATCCTGAACCTGAATTTGCCCTTTTTGATTAAATATAATGGCACGGCTGCTGGTGGTGCCCTGGTCTATGGCCATTAAATACTGAGTCATGATGAAGCCTATTATTATTAATTTTTCGCAAGTTAAACAGATGGCGTCTCGAGCCACAAGTGCAACAAGCATGGCAGTAAACAAAAATTACTCTAAGCTAAAAGTGAACGTAAAAATAGCGTAGGGAAATTGCTATGAAAAAAAATCTACCTGTAAGTCAACGAGAAACTACATTTCCCAAAAATTCACGCTTAATCTCCAGCACAGATTTAAAAGGCGTAATCCAACACGCCAACCAAGCATTTGTTGATATCAGTGGTTTCAGCGCGCAAGAACTCATAAACCAAAGCCATAATATAGTGCGCCACCCTGACATGCCTCCGGCAGCCTTCAAACTTTTATGGGGCAGCCTAAAAGCCGGTAAACAATGGAAAGGCATCGTTAAAAATCGCTGTAAAAATGGCGACCATTACTGGGTAGATGCCTTTGTCACCCCCGTTAAAGAGAACGGCCAGGTTGTCGCTTATGAATCTGTACGCAACAACCCCAAAAAAGAAGATGTAAAAAGGGCTGAACGAAGCTACCAACAAATGAACCAAGGAAAGCAGGCTATCCCTAAGTCCGCTCGTCTGTCCGTTTTGCCATGGGGGTTAATTGGCAGTCTTATCTTAGGGGGACTGGCCGCCTTTATTGGAGCCTATTTTAGCCCCTGGCTAGGCCTGATCCCCGTGGCAGCCCTAATTATCATTTACCACTATGAACAAGCAGGCCTGAAGCAAGCCCTTAAAAAAGCTCATTCAATCACAAACGACCCCTTGGCCGCGTACATCTATAGCGGGCGCGTGGACTCGGCGGGACAAATTTTACTGGCCTTTGAGCACTTACAAAGCTTAATCATTACGCTACGTGAACGCGTCGAGGACTCAACCCACCCCATCAAAAAAGCCAGTGATGTAAGTTTCCAAGCAGCCCAAGACAGCCTAAGTAAACTCACCGAGCAACTGGACGCTGCCACGATGTTTGCTGCTGCGTTTGAGCAGGTAACCACACAATTTGATTCTATTTCGGACTCGGTGGATCAAACAGCTCAAAAAGTACAGCAAGCGCGCAACGACACTCAAACTAGCGAACAAAACATGCTTAAAACCAAGTCTTCGCTAGATGGCTTAACCACCACCATGGATCAAGCCAGCGGCAAAGTTCAAGAACTGGCCAATCACGCGGAGTCCATTCACAGTTTTTTAGAAGTGATTCAAAGCATTGCAGAGCAAACAAACCTGCTGGCGCTAAATGCTGCCATTGAAGCAGCCAGAGCGGGTGAGCAAGGACGTGGTTTTGCGGTAGTCGCCGATGAAGTTCGTAGCCTTGCCAACCGCACTCAAGAGTCCACCGAAGAAATTCGTCGTATTGTAGGGGAGTTGCGCCAAGGGGCACAAAGCGCCACCGCCGTGATGAATCAAAGTCGTGAGCAGGCTTCTACAAACGCCACACAAGTACAAGAGAACCACAGCGTACTGGAACAAGTAAGTAACAGCGTGCACGATATCAATGATCAAATGAGCACTATCAATTTGGCCGTGCAAGAACAACGACAAGGCTCACAGGAGATTAATCAACATATGGTGACCATTCGTCAAAGTGCACAGGACAACACTGAAAGCGCACAGCTAAGTCGTCAGGCGGCAATTGAGGTGGCAAACTTAGTGAGCGAGCAACAAAGTATCATCGAGCGTTTCCGTTAAAAACGATTTCGCCCTCACCGCTATTAACGCAATCCACACTGGGCTATTATTTATAAATAATTCAAATAATAGAGGTAAGCCTGTGTCATCATTTTTTATCATTAGCATCATGGCAGACGATCGTCCGGGCCTAGTAGAGACACTTTCAAGCATCATCAGTGAACATCAAGGTAACTGGTTAGAAAGTCGCCTTAGTCATTTAGCGGGTAAGTTTGCTGGTATCGTACACCTACAAGTAAGCAATTCTCATGTAGAGCCTTTACAAATTGCACTGGAAGCACTTCAACAGCAAGGCTGGACCATCAATATTGAACAAAGCCAAGTGCAAAATAAGGAGGCCAATAACCCCACTCAAATGCAGCTTGAAATTATTGGTAATGATCGCCCCGGCATCGTAAAGGAAATATCTCAGGTACTCAGTCGACTTAAAGTGAATGTACTGGACTTGGCCACCCACTTTGAAAGTGCCGCCATGACCGCTGAAGCGTTATTCAAAACCCAAGCACGGGTGCAGCTGCCCAACAATTTAGAGAGTGATGAACTAACCGATCAATTAGAAAACTTAAGTAACGATTTAATGGTGGAAGTGAAATTATTGACCGACGACTAATGCAAGTTCACAACTTGAATTTTAAAGTAAAAGGTCAGCCAATAAGACTGGCCTTTGACTTACTAGCACGTCTAAACACGTTACTGAATGGGATAAAGTACCTTATCTTGAAAGCCGGTAATCACTTCGATGTATCCGGCCAATTCCCTATCCAACGCCATATCACTGGTATCCACCAATAATGGGCGACCAGACAAGTCTGACAATTTAGATTTAGTGCATAATATTAATAGGTTTGAGCGCCCTACCTTTTTAATGACATCGCTACTCAACTGCTGATTACCGCGGCCAAATACATGACCTTGACCGCCAATGACACTGACTATAATTTTCGCGCTTTCATGCACAGCAAGCAATTCAAGGATTTGTAGCTCGCTTACGTCACTGGCTACTAGCTTGCCATTTAACACCGCATCCACCCCCAGCAAGGTATTATCAAGCTGTAAATAATCCATGATAAATAACGTGGTTTTACCTGAACCCACTAAGTACAAAACACCCTCTTCCATTTCTGCACTAATATAAGCGGCCATATCCTCCAACACTAAATCTTCTTGCTCCATACCACCTTGTTTAACTGCTTGCACAAAGTTACCCGCTTCCGGCACCAGCATTTCTCCATACAAGCGCGCCTTTACTTGGTTGTTCCGAAATGCCTCTTCATCGATGTCTTTCACATCTTGCGACTTTAAATCCACCAACTCACCGCTCACTAACATGCGTACCACTTCACCAGCGGCCTTAGGTGTCACGCCATAAACGCCACTGTGGATTTTAACGCCAGCCGGTATGCCTAACACGGCAAAAGCATCGGCTACCACACTGCAAATGTCACGAGCAGTACCATCGCCTCCGGCAAACAGCAATAGATCCACCCCTAATGCCTTAAGTTTAATAGCCGCCTCCTTGGTGTCTTCTGCGCGACTCAAGCCGGTTGTATTTAGAACTAACCCGGGGACCAAATCGTATTGCCAGCCTAAGGCCCGCATAACATTCTCACCCATATCACCTGGGCAGGTCACCACCTGAATCTGGTCTTTAACATCTTCTAAAACACTAAAAGCATTCTGAGTGCGCAGACCAGCCTTAGCCACAGCCCCTTTTTTCAGCGCAGCCTTAGCCACCCCATCACTGCCTTTTAATGCGACAGAGCCACCCAGGCCCGCTAAAGGGTTCACTATCAGACCCAATCGAAACATACCACTTCTCACACAACCTTTTATGGGGGCATGATACGCAAAGCTTAGGCGGGCCGCACCCAACTTAGGACCCAGAGCTTGAAATTACAAAATGTTACAAATAATTCGGTAAGCTTTTTGGCACGTCAGTGTATGGTTTGAAGTCTAAAAACAATAAAAAAGGGACAAATCATGGGCAACGAGCACAGAAAAGCACTCATTATAATTTTCTCACTGATTTTCATTCTGCTTATTGTGGGTACGATTTTCATCGCAATTGAATTGCAACATGTGGGTATTGCTAGCATATTACTGATGGCAGGCATCATCCTAGCCATGGATATTCGCTGGGTTGCACGAAATAAAGACAATAATAGCTCTGGCTTCACTCAACCTAAATTCTAACGTCCCTATTTAATTAACTTCTTATTTGTCGCCGACCAAGTTAGAGTAATAACTCTAAATAAGACAAATAAGAAGAAACTATGACCCTCATTAGCATTATGGGCTTAATTGCCTGGAGCCTACTATTGATATTGGGTTTACTTACCCTGCGCAGCGTATTGGTACTAAACGGTAAAATCGGCATTAATCAGTTTTTACCCGACGGCAGTGACATTAACGAATCCCATGTGCGATTTTTGCGAGCGCTCTCCAATAGTTTAGAAAACTTACCCATTTTAATTGGGGTATTGTTATTGGCCGTAACCATGCAAGCACACGCAGTAACCGACTCATTGGCTATTTTTATTTTACTGGCACGCATGGCGCAGAGTATTTGCCACATACTCAGCACTAGCCCGCTATTTGTAGCCGTTCGCTTTAGCTTCTATTTAGTACAAATATTACTGGCGGCCTACATTTTACTGCAACTTTTCTTAACCCTTTAACCCTTCAACCCTGATCACAACACTTACCTAGGGCTCACAAGGCCCTGTTATTTTAAGACGTTTTGCAGGATTAGGGCCCTTCACTTTTAAATACTTTAAATAGGCTTGAGCCTGCTTAACCTTACCGCCAATTAGGCTAGCATTTAAAAATGCCTGTTTGGCCAGCTGCACATTACCCAATTTTAACTCACTGATGCCCAGTAATAAATTCGCTCGACTCACCTGTATATTTTGCAGTGGACGCTCACATCCATTAATGACGGTTGCGTGCATTTGAGGCCAATCTTGCTGCTGATAATACAATTCAGCTAAATCAAGATAACGGCCAATATCTTGATTTAATAACAATGACTGCTTAAGGGTGAGTATTGCCGGCTTAATTTCTTGCGCGAGGTACCAGTAACGAAACAATTTATCATGGTTTTCTAATGTATGGTCTACATGAAATTGATCCATAAACTGCTGCAGTAACCTTGCTGCTACAAACGGGTTACCTGACTCCACCAATAAATCACACAGCAACAACAAATCAGTTTGATCATGAACCAAGCCTTTTTGTACGACCATTAGCAAGGTATCCGCGGCCTTATTAGACATTTTATTTTTAAGGTATAACTGACTTAAGCGCAGCCAATGTTCATGATTGTAATTATCCATTTCAATCAAGGCAGTTTGTACTTTAATGCTACTTAACAAATCGTTTGAATTATAAAAAATAAAAAGCAACTGCTTAAGGTTAGATAAATTAAGACTTAAAGATTGGCGTGTATGCTCATCAAAAATCGTACGGGCTAATGTTATAGATGTTTTTTTATTTTCTAAATAGTAATGGGCCAACATCTGCTGAATACGCAACCCAGGCTTGGCTTTCCCCCCAAATGACTGATAATCCACTAAAGCGTTCAAAAACATCTGATATTTTTCATTTACATACAACAAAGAGGCAAGTTCTAAGGCGGCTGCCTGCTTGGCATAAACAGATAAACCCTCGCCTTTTATTGAGGCCTGATAATACTTAATGGCTTTTTGCAACCCTTCTTTGCTGTCTTGTTGCGCATAGAAACGAGCTAAATATCGAGCGGTACTGTCTTTAGCATAGGCATCGGTTAAGCCATTTAACTGCGCCTCTAACTCCGCTATGGATTTAACTGAATCACTGCTCATACCTTTTGAATGTAGTAATTCGTTACTTTGATATTGATCAGCATTAGAAGTGGCAGTCGCCATTAAAAAAAAGGTGATAAATAATAGAGCATGGCCCATAAAGAATTTCATGAACAGTATCACTCCCAGTTATAGGGATAGTTTTCCCATTCAAATTCAATTTTTTGGGATACATAACGATCACTTTTAATATGAGCATAACGCCACTGTTTGGCTGCTAACACCGCATATTCTTCAAATACGCCCCGTGGTGAAGCATCTAAAATACGAATATCCTTTACTAAGCCCTTTGAAGTCACCGTAAACGACAACAACACCCAGCCATTAATTTTATTATCCCACGCCACCTTGGGAATTTGAGGCATACGTGTACTGACAGGGGTAATCTTACGAATGCTTTTGGGGGGCCCTTTGAATTGACCATCTAATCCATCACTGCCCGCACCACTGATTAACTGACTAGGTTGCACCCAATTTTTTTGCAACACCGGCAAAGCTTCAACACTTAATAATTGACTCTCAATGCTCAACTCCATAGCCGTTTGAGCCATCGGCATTGCCACAGCCATATTCTCTAACAACTGACTATTTAACTGTGGCGCCTGTTGTTGATTCATCTCTATTTTTTCACTTCGTCCTGATTTATTGTGTTGCGTGCCCTGATCAACCTGCTCTATATTTACAAAAACGTCTGATTGATCAGGTTGCTCTGGTAAAGGTTCGCGACGAATAAAGTTCATCATCAATAAAAACAACACAAGCGTCATAACAACTGAGCACACTAATGAAATCACAATACGCATTAGTTTTTCTTAGCTGCCAATGCAATATTATTAACACCCGCCAAGCGCACTTGATTCATAACATTCATAAGTTGATCGGTGGAAACCGTTTTATCGGCTTGTATCACCACCGCCCCGTCAGGATTATTGGTATGTAAACGAGCGACGATAGCCCTTACAGTGGCAATATCCACTTGGCGTTTATCAATCCATACTTCATTTTCATCATTAATAGCCACAAAAATGGCTGCCTTGTCTTGTGACACTGCACTACTGGCTGAGGGGCTATTGACGCTAATACCTGCTTCTTTAACAAAAGAAGTCGTCACAATAAAAAAGATCAGCATGATAAATACAATATCTAACATGGGGGTTATATCTAGATCACTTTCATCCTGCTGTACTTGATGACGGCGTACACTCATCGTTTCAACACCTTTATCATTCTATAAAATGCCTGCTCAGGGTAAAAATTAAAATTCATATAGTTAACCCCTTAGTAGTCGGCGTAAATATCTTTAACTGATCGCTAAAAGCACCACTTTTATGACGAGCTTTAGACTGTAAGGCATGGCTAAAATACAAAGCAGACAAGGCTAAAAATAACCCCACCATCGTAGGAATAGTCGCCTTATAAATACCCGCCCCCATGGCTTTAGCATCGCTACTGCCGGTTAAAGAAATAATTTCAAACACTCCCAGCATACCCGTCACCGTCCCCAGCAACCCTAACAAAGGACAAATTGCGATCAACACTTTGATTAACGATAAACTGCGCTGTAGCGTATATTCATTGTCCGAAATATGCATTTCACGAATTTTATGGGCATTCCAAGAGCACTTATCACTTCGCTCTTGCCATTGGGCTATTTGTTTTTTCTGTAATGCTGGATATTCCACGTTTAAAAAATAGTAACGCTCAATTATCAAAAACCACAATACAAAGCCCACCATCAATAAAATGAGAATAAGCGGCCCGCCATTCTCAAAAAACTGCTGCCACATAGCTAAATTTAATTTATCCCACATAACTATTGTCGACCATTAGATAACAGCAATTTTGCTTGCTCTCGATCCTGGGCCAATATACCAGCACTTTGTTCGTCCAATATCTGCAGAAGCACCTTACTAAAGGACACCAGCACGTTGTGACTTAACAACAAAGGTATTGCCACAATGAGTCCCAGTACAGTCGTGACTAAGGCTTGCGAAATTCCACCGGCCATAAGTTTGGCATCGCCGCTGCCAAACAAACTAATACTTTGAAACGTAGCAATCATGCCAATGACCGTACCCAACAACCCCAGTAGCGGTGCTATGGCCGAAAACAACTTCACCAAACTATGGCCGTATTCTAATTTTGGCAGCTCTTTTAAAATCGCTTCGTCTAAGGCCAGTTGTAAACTTTCGTCATCTTGCTGACTGGCGGCATCCAATTTTTGCACCTGCAAATAGACTCGCCCCAGCGGGTTATCGCTTTTTATATGATCAAGGTTATGCAATTGTGCTTTAGTGTTACGCCAAGTGAGGGTTAAATAAACCAGTCTATAAATAATAATCAGGGCGCCTAACACTCCCAATAAAACAATCACAAAACCGACTTCACGCCCTTGCATTAAACGTTCATAAAGAGTGGGGGTCTGCCCCAAAAATGCCAGGAGGTCTCCTCTACTAGGGTCCACAATACCGTTATGTAATACAGCATCTGTTTCACTAAAGTCCACCATCACACTTTGCTGGGATGGCTGCTGACTGATCGTCAATAGCTCTTGATTCTGAGGAATAAAACGTAAAAAATGGCCGTTAGAAAAAGCTGTAAATGTCCCAAATCGCATAACGTCTTGCATTTGACTTTTACCCTGCGGGTTAATAACACTGGCTTTAAACACGGCATTTTGCCCCGCTTGCGTCATTTCCTGCATTAACAACAACCACATATCACGCATATCCTGCATGCTGGCCAACTGCTGCTTGTTTTGTAGTTCCGATAATTGAACATCACGCTCTGGAAATTGAGCATGCACTAATGAATCTTTCATTCTGGCTATAAAATCACCGCTAAATTGCCGATAAATACTATGAATGTCACCCAACTCACTGCTATGTTCATTCAAATCACGCTGTAAGGACTCTAGTTCTTTTTGTTGCTCTTCAGTGCTCTTCAACAATGGGTTAGACCGTTTTTGAATCGCTAAAAATTCATTTTTGACGACATTTACTCGGCTTTTTTGTTTATCCTTATCATGCAAAAAAACTGTTTCACGTTGTGCATAAATTTCTTTTTCTTTCTCATGCAATGACTGAGTTCGCTGCAGAAGCGTGGATAAATCTAGAACATCCTGAATATCGATCATGGTAGCTGTTGTAGGCACCGGCTCTATTTCTGCTTGTACCCCGTGTTGGTAAGCAATCAATAACACTATTGCTAAAATAATGCGCATAGACATACTGTTTACTCCTCTATGGGTTAATTGTAGGGCTAACATGATGACGTCGAATGAACTCAGTACTAACAGGTAAACTCAATAACTCAGGCGCCATTTTTTTGTCCGCCACCCGCATGGCTTTACGTATAGCTAAGTGATACTGACCGTCCAATACTTTCCATGTTTTTAACTGAATATCCCACATACCGCTTTTTTGGCCATCCATGGTTTGCATATATAAGTTACTGCGGCCAACACGCAATACCTGCACAGCCAACTCTTCCGATGCCAACCATATTTTGTCGCGATATACTTCTAAATTATAATTGTAATCATTCTCCGCTTGATACAATTCCATCACTCGACGGTATTTCTCAGAGATAGAGACTCGACTACTGCTTAAAAGCGTTTTTAGCTTTTCAATACTGGCGAGTCGCAGTTGACGTTTAAAAGGTAAATCAAGGTGTACAAACTGCTCTAACGTGGCCACCATTTCTCGTAATAACGGCAACAATTGTTGCTTGGTCAGCTTAATATCCGAAATCTGTTGTTTTAAATTTATAACTTCTTGGGACTGCTCTTTTTTAAGAATGGTCAATTCTTTGTTATAGGATTCTTGGTATTCTGATTTTTTCAATAACGCCTGATACTCAGCCAGCAGCTCTTGCTGATCATTCGCTAGTTGATCAATTTTTTGCTGGCTTTTAACACCCATCATTCTTGTTTTTTCAGTATTACTCATGCCTTGCTGTAGCAACTGCTGATTAACTTGATTATCTTGATTATCTCCAGAGAATACGTTTGAGGATAATCCACTCAACATTAGCGTGACGACAAAAATCCGAATAGGCATACATTCACTCACACAGTTAGGCACGTAATTGGCACTTAAAATTTAAATGGGGTCGCTTGCAGAAAAGTAATATTCACAGCTATCAAATAAACCACCTGCATGGCCCATTTTATCCAAACTAACTCCCCAGAGCTGCCATATAATAACCCTATACCCTCGCCCCGTTCAAATAATCAACCTGGCCGCGACGCAACACAAACAAGCATTAGTTACTTTATGTTAAGCTAACGCCACTCACCTTAGATGGCGCGCCACTTATGTTAAAGCTTATTCGATACTTGACCCTTTTATCATTAATGGTCATCAGCTTTCAAATATGGGCCAATGATGACGAGCAAAAAGAGCTCAGGGTATTATCTTGGAGTGGTGATGAAACATACTTACCTCGTGCAGGCTACCCGCTAGATTTAGAACTTCAGTATTTGCAACGTTACTGCCAACAGCACAAACTGACCCTTAAGCAAATAAATGTGAAACGCTTTGAACAACTCATCCCTATGTTACTTGCAGGCAAGGGCGATGTTATTTCAGCGAATCTCACCATTACTCGTGATCGTAAAAACAGTATAGCCTTCACAGCCCCATTACTTTTCACCCATGAATTTTTATTAATGGGTAAAAACAGTATCGATTTAAAAAATGCCCAGCAGCTAAATCAGCGTGAAGTGGCCGTACAAAAAGGTAAAAGCCACATAAAAACAGCAAAAGGATTGAAGAAAGCCTACCCAGAATTAAGTATTCGCTATATACCGGCTGACCTCTCTAGTGAAGAAATATATGACCGCCTAGCCAATGGTGAATATGATTTAGCCATTCAGGATGGCAACCTGTTACGTTCGACTCTTAAATATCGTGATGATATTAAAATTAGCCTACAGGCAAGTGGAAAACGCAACATTGCCTGGGCTGTGGCCCCTACAAACACCGGATTATTAAAAAACCTCAATGATTTTTTAGTTCAGAAAAAAATTAGTAAACCAGCAACCCCTGTAGCTGCGCCTAAAGCCAGTCAATGGAAAAATATCCAACAAAAAAATACCATTCGATTTGTTATGCGCAACAACCTGTCGTCTTATTATATTTGGCGTGGAGAGTTATTAGGTTTTAACTACGAACTAGCCAAGCAATTTGCTAAAGAGCACAACCTAAGATACGAAATTGTGGTGGCACCGGACAATGCAGCCATGATGGATTATCTCACACAAGATAAAGCCGATATTGCGCTAGGCTACTTAACCCCTACCGAGCAGCGCCGACAACAAGGCATTGATTTTTCTCGCCCATACCATTACGCATCAGAATTACTCATTGGCCAAAGTGACGAAGGCCCAGTATTAAATATCAGTGATTTAGCGGGCCGCACAATTCATGCACGCCGCTCTAGCGCCTACTGGCAAACCGCACAAGAATTACAACAAAAGGTGAGTGATCTGTCTTTAAAAGTCGTACCAGAAACACAAGAAACAGAAACCATTATAGAAAATATTGCCAATGGCGATTATGACCTTACCATCGCCGATAATCATATCGTAGACATGGAGCTCACCTTCCGTGATGACATACAATCGTTTATGTCTCTGGGTGAGCCCAAACCTCAAAGCTGGGCCATAAAAAAAGGTAACCAGCAACTTATTAATAAGTCTAACGCATTCATAAAAAGCCATTATAGAGGTTTGTTTTACAATGTTATTTACAACAAATACTTTAAAAACGCACGTCGCCTCGACAAACATTACAACGATTACAGTGAACAAAAAAATACCGGCACTCTGTCACCCTATGACAAAATCGTTAAAAAGTACGCCAAGAAATACCAGTTCGATTGGCGCTTAATGATTGCGCAAATGCACCAAGAAAGCCGCTTCAATCCAAAAGCAAAATCCATGGCTGGGGCTAAAGGGCTTTTTCAAGTGATGCCTAAAACCGCCGAAGAGTTGGGCATTGAGGATGTAAGCAATCCTAAATCAGGGATTCGAGCAGGCATTCGCTACATGGACTGGGTGCGTCAACGCATGCAGCACCATAACATCCAAGATGATCAACTTATTTGGTTCACCCTTGCCAGTTACAACGCAGGGGCTGGCCATGTACGTGACGCGATTCGATTGGCCAAACAAAAAGGCTGGAAAGAAAACATATGGTTCAACAATGTTGAAAAGGCCATGCTGTTATTGTCGCAACGAAAATACGCTGCCAAAGCGCGATATGGTTATGTTCGCGGGCAAGAGCCCGTTAATTATGTGCGTGCGATTAAACGTAGATTTGAAACGTACGAGCACGTTGTTGAAAATATTTAAAACGCCAAAAAGCAGCCTATTTGATTCAACTACACCTGTTGATGATTAACATTTCACCTATCTTTGCAGTAAAAGTCACTTGGGGGCACTCACCCTCAAGCGGCCTTGATTACGCACCACAATCCACACATTCGGCCCATTTCAGTGCAATACCCGGTCACCACAACAAAAGCGGTCGATTACTGACCACTATCATTTAAATAAATACCCAGTATAAGCAATATTACCTGTATTTATGGCCATATGAGCTAGGCTTAATCTTAATTTATAGGACCATCTAACCTATAATCCGACCGTTATTTTTAAGCTAGGCCGTATTTCATGCGACCTAGCTCCTGTCGACGATAAGTCACAGGTAACTTAATAAGGAAAAAACAGTGTTAGAAGCCTATCGGTACGGTGTAAAACGTACTGAGCCGAGCCTCTATCCATGCAGGTAAAACCGCATGCCCTATTAAGTGAGTACACCCCAGCAGATGATAAAGAGCACTTAATCGATCTGCTGGAAAGCCGCACTAATGAGCGCGGATGAAACGGCTTTTTAAAGCGTTTTTTTGATCGTCATTATTATAACTTGAGTGAGAGATTCATATGAGCTTGTATTCAGAATACCTAGCAGAAATTGAGGTTCGTAAAAACGACCTTGGCTTGAACCCAAAACCTATTGATACTGCTGACTTGTTAGCTGAAATCATCGCTCAGATTAAAGATACTGGCAATGCAGCTCGCGCCGCTTCTCTAGACTTCTTCATCTACAATACGATTCCTGGTACTACAAGTGCTGCAGTCGTTAAAGCGGCGTTCTTGAAAGACATCGCTCTTGGTCTTGAGACGGTTGCAGAAATCACTCCTGAGTTCGCTCTTGAACAGCTTTCTCACATGAAAGGTGGCCCTTCTGTTGCAGCGCTACTAGACATCGCGCTTTCTGAAGATGCACAAGCTAAAGCTGCTGGTGAAGTTCTAAAGTCTCAAGTATTCCTATACGAAGCTGATACTTCACGTGTTGCAGACGCTTTCAAAGCGGGTAACGCAATTGCTAAAGATCTTCTAGAAAGCTATGCAGCTGCAGAGTTCTTCACAAACCTTCCTGAAATCGACGCAAAAATCGACGTAGTGACTTACATCGCGGCTGAAGGTGATATCTCTACTGACCTTCTTTCTCCAGGTAACCAGTCTCACTCACGTGCCGACCGTGAATTGCACGGCCAGTGCATGATCACTCCTGAAGCTCAGCAAGAAATTGTGGCTCTTGGTAAGAAGCACCCGAACGCTAAAGTGATGCTAATCGCTGAAAAAGGCACAATGGGTGTTGGTTCTTCTCGTATGTCGGGTGTTAACAACGTTGCACTTTGGGCGGGTAAGAAGACGTCTCCTTACATCCCATTCATCAACAACGCACCTGTTGTTGCGGGAACTAACGGTATCGCACCAATCTTCTTGACCACTGTTGGTGTAACCGGCGGTATCGGTCTTGACCTTAAAAACTGGGTTAAGAAAGTAGACGCTAACGGCAACGTTGTTAAAGACGCTAACGGCGACAACGTATTAGAAGAAGCTTACTCTGTTGCAACAGGTACAGTTCTTACGATCGATACGAAAGCTAAGAAGCTTTTCAATGGCGATGTAGAAGTAGCTGACGTTGCTGACGCGTTCTCTCCTCAGAAAGTTGAATTCATGAAAGCGGGCGGTTCTTACGCTTTGACTTTCGGTAAGAAGCTACAGACTTTCGCTGCTGAAACTTTGGGTGTTGAAGCGCCTTCTGTATTCGCGGCTTCTAAAGAAATCTCTGTTGCAGGCCAAGGCCT
>MAAA01014156.1_pt1 | contig 17739 bp, 20 predicted proteins | sample 1115971 | NCBI WGS metagenome assembly MAAA01 (sample SAMN04961123, study PRJNA320927) | seawater metagenome | isolation source: sample BD02T6 sea water enriched with oil for 6 days | place: USA:Gulf of Mexico | collected 2013-07-27 | reverse complement strand
AATGTCATTCGTTTTACCCTGTGGACAGGTTGCCGTACCGGTGAGGTCTGCGCCGCTAAGTGGGATGATATTGACTTAGAGAGTCAGGCTTGGCACATGCGAGACACTAAGAACGAAGCGGAAAGGTATGTGCAGTTACCTGACCAAGCTGTCTCTTTCTTAAGGCAATTAAAACTAAATGCTCATGACTATTTGTTCTCATCGTCTCGAACGGGTAAAGCCATTCTTCAGAAATCGCTTACCGAGGCTAAGTGGAGCATGAGAAACCCAGACAAAATGACTAATAGAAGAAAATTCAAAGAGGAGGAGTGCTGGTTAGATACCATTGAAGATTGGTCTCCCCATGACCTAAGGCGTTCTGTGCGTACTGGGCTTTCCAGAATGAGGTGCCCGAACGAAGTGGCAGAAGCTATTTTGGGGCACTCACGTAAGGGAATAGCGGGGACTTATGATTTGCATCGATATGAGAGTGCATGTCGTGAGTGGTTGCAGCAGTGGGCTGACCATTTGGATGGTTTATAGGTTTATCGTTGAGGTAGGTATTTAGGAGAATAATTTTATTTTTTAGGGATTTAAAGGGGGCAAAAAATGATCTACTTTTGACTTCTACTAATTCTCGGAGGGGATTACACTGGAACTGCCCATCTTCGGTTCGCAGGGTCTTGCTGGAGGTGCCATCACGGCTGCTTGAATTGACTGAGGGTTAGTGCTTATCGTACCCAGGGTGACCGTCTAGCTCGGCATTTAAGGCGTGTTCCACCGTCACTTTAGTGAGCATCTGGTGAAACTAATTAAGGTCTTTCTCTGTTTCTATGTTCATAAGTGCCTATCCTTAGCCATAGCTGGCTTTATGATAGGCAGATACCTTGCATTATCTACAGCTTAAATATTTATTGAATGCCCGCAATGTTTAACAGTTATAAATTTTTGATGTGATCCTTTAATTTTATTTTCATACCGGAGGTTATCCAAGCCGCATCAATTTTTTTAAGTATATCTTCCTTGCTGACACCTTTTTCTTTATTCAGTTTCTCAAATACACTTTTATAAATTTCTTCAAAACCATATTCAGATACTTCTCTAGCAATCCAGCCAGATATGCCTAGCAGTGCTATTCCACCAAGCATCCCACCTGGACCTAAAGCTGCGAGCGCTGCTGTCAGGGCCGCTGCCCCTGTTAAACCAGTGGCAGAAATTGCTATTAGCAAAATAATACCTGGTACGCCTAACGCCGCGATTGCATCTACAACCTTATCCATAACTTACTCCTTGCACTTTTTAGAAGTAAATATACGTATTTAGAACAAATATTCAAACAAATATATTTATGGTTTTAATATATGTACTGACGATTGTAGCTACCCCTGCCGACTCGGAATCGAGAGCGAGCGTAACGATTAATCACTCAATCATAGAAATAAAGACCTTGTTTGGGGTCTGTGTTCAATATGTTCTCCGATACAATTAGGAAGTTTTCTTAACGCCTGTATTGCATTTGATTATTGAAATTGGCAATTTATGGGCCGCTCGTCCATTTCACATGATGGATAGTATTAGATGATTTTAAGGAAGAAAAATAATTGCCCTCCTATTGCTGTTATTAATTGTATTGTTTTTAGCTGGTTGTATTGAATAAATCATCGGCGCATCTACTGAGGAAAAAATGCGATGCTCTATTGCCGAAAGCCAGGAATCATTGACAGATAAATAAAAAAAGGGATTAAAGCTGCTGTTAAGTTAATAGCTTCAGTGGAATGGAGAGTGTGTTTTAGGCTGCCGCTAATCCTGGGTCGGCCAAGCAAGGTATGCTTACCAAGTTGCATGAAAAATCAGTTAATTAAGTTATTTCTGAGAAAAACAGGATAAAGGCCAAGTATGAATTGAAATAAGAGAGAATGAGAGCAGGGAAATGTCAAACTGAGCTGGGTGAAATTCCATCAATAAAAAGACAAATATCAGGGTTATCCTCCATGAAATTAAAAGCAGAGAAAGACCAAAAACAGCTTCCAACGTTGTTTAAGGTAGTGACTTCCAAGTTTTATCATGAAACTTCTTCTTATTGCTCAAAGCCTAAAATGGATGTAACGCTTAAAAACAACACATCGAAGCCCATTTCACGCGCATACTTTAAAGAAAAATTGGATTTACCTGCTCGAGTAATTCCTTGGGTTGAGGAGGAAATTAACTTTTCATTTTCGGGTGGTATAGAGTCAGGTGAAGAGCACAATTTAATTTAAAGTCCCAATATGTTTAGCTACTGGGGTAAGGCCCCCAAATCATCAAAATGAGATGCAATTATTACTTATTTCTATCCGTATTGATGGTGATGGTGCTGGTGGAGGAGCGATATATAACGCAGAGATTTCTGATCGGGAGGCCAAGAATCTAGCTAAGTTAGAGGCTAGATTAACCGAACTACTAGAAATGGCGAATGTGTGAGCTTTATAGGTTGAATTGGGACTCAGCCCAAATTTCCTATCTTTGGCCGTTATGATTAATGCCAAAGTTAATTTCACTTCAATGGTCTCTCCAGGCTGGCAAGTTAGCACTGTAGTGTTAAGTGATTTGGAGTGTTTTTAAAAGGAGGTAGTTTCACTCTTTCTCCTTTCTTAATTAATATATTTCTAAAGATGTCGAGGTAGTGTGTAGTTTAGGATTCAATAGATTTAGTTTTTTGAGGAAATAGCTTTCCGAATAGTGATATCCAGAATGCGAACAATCTAAAAGCCGGTAGATCCGTGTAGTAACATATAATATTTAGTTAGTCTGCAAAATTAGTGAGGGGCTTTAAGTATTCGCTATTAAGAATTCAAATCCAAATCGAAAGTTGGAAATTAAATCTTGGCTTAAACCTCGATAATTAAATACACTGCTAAAGTTAGCTAGAAATTTCAGGTATTAGATAGCGTTGACTATATTAATAGCAATTGAACGATAGGTTAAATATCGTACGTAAGACTAAATTCTATACGAAACTATACTTTAGTATTGCCATTTCAATTAGTTGACCGTAGTATCAATTAATTAAATGTATTTAGGGTATAGCTAAGGATAGCGAATGGAATTAATTAACGGACAAAACTACGAGATAGACTTCAAATTAGCATATCAACTAAGCGTTAACTCTAAAGGCTGGAAGCTAGGTGTCTTGGTCAAAAATTCAGGTAATTATGGGTTTTTAACAAATAATACTGGTATAAGTCTTGTAAATAATTCCATCTTCTTAAATTTGCAAGATGCGGATGATACTGTAAATGAGGTAATTGTATATGCTCAGCGAGAGGGCGTAGTTGCTGAAGATATTTCCTGTACATTAAAAACCTCTTTGTCGGGTACTCATGTCGTGTCATGTGAGTCCGGCCTAATTGACCCTCTATTAACAGTTGTTGAAGCTGTTCATTTCTACAGAAAAAATAGTAAGTGGAAAATTAAATCGTTTTTCCAGGGATATGAGTCTGGTTTGACAGGTATGTTGTTAAAAAAAGGCATGGGTCCAGCTGAGCGTGATGGCAAAGATGAGTCTGCAGTGGGTGTTAATTTAGAGGTATCTTTAAATTGGTCACCATCAAGCAGCGAACACTTTGATACTTCTACGGCATATCTTGGATCAGAATTTCAACCCCAATCCAATCTTAATATCTGCTGTTTATATGTTCTCAAAAGCGGTCAGAGAGGTATGATACACGGCGGCGAGGAATCCTTGGCCGGATCGTTTCATGGTATTCCTTATGCTTCTATTGTGTCTAATCGAGATGCAGGTTTAAGTACCATTTCATTTAATTCTAAGTATTCTCATAAGATGTTCAAGTACATCATTTGCGCTGAAATAACTGAGGGTAGTCGATGTTGGAGCGATACATTAGTAAACATTGAATTGTCAATTAATGGGAGTAAAACAGTTCAAATGGTTGATTCCCCTTTATATACTCCTATCTATGTATCCCATGTTATTGAAATTATTGACGGGAATGTGACTCAAAAAGCCATAAATACGTATTACGCAAACTATAAGGAGGTCGACTTAGCAGTGGGTTTTTCAATAGCATAATATTTACTCCAGTATTTTTCGTTCGAGGTTTAACAAACCAAAATCAAAGAATAATTATAATCTCTAAGTTTATCGTATAGTCTGCCGTGCCTGGTAATTAAATGGATAAAAATTTAGTCCACTTTGTGCGAAAAAGTAGGTCGACCAACTGCCAGAATAATGTATATAGGTCGCAACAAATAAAAATATATATTATTCCAATAATTTTATGAATGGAATTTATCGAAAGAGCATTTTTGTAAGTATTCTTGGGGTGATGGGAATGCATTGAAGGGAAATATGATACTAAGATCATAAAGAGCAAATAAACGTATTTGTAGCATGTGTTTGGCATAATAGTGCTATATAGTAACATGAGAAATTGGCTCTTAGATCTGAGTGCCTAATTGGACTGGAAGAAAAGAGCGTGCCATGTTGGAAGGCCCAGCTAAATTACTCTTAACAAAGTTGTAACGACAACAAATTTAAATAGAGTAATTCAATATTAGTTGGTAATTAATTTAATGTCATCGCGAGGACTTGATGAACAATCTCAAATATTTTAAAGGTAGCCTATTTGTTACCCTATTAGGTGCAGTGGGCGGATTTTACATTGGTGGAATCGAAGCTCTATTTTTGGTCTTTGTGCTCAGTATTCTGGAAATTTCATTGTCCTTTGACAATGCTGTAGTCAACGCAACAGTCCTTAAGGATATGGATGCCATTTGGCGTAAACGGTTCTTGACATGGGGAATTCTCATTGCCGTTTTCGGCATGCGAATTATTTTCCCTATAGCTGTTGTATCTATTATTGCTATGGTTTCACCGTGGGCTGCTATAGAAATAGCTATTAATGATCCTGCGCAATATCAGGCTCTAATGGAGAGTGCTCATGTATCACTTATGGGTTTTGGTGGGGCATTCCTTATGCTGGTTGGTTTGGATTTCTTTTTGGATGAGGATAAAGGAGATCATTGGATTGATTTCGTAGAGCGTCCAATTCTGCATGTAGGTAAGGTTAAGTTTGCTGCAGAAATTATAACTGTTCTGGCTATTCTTTTAATTGCTGGGATTTACCTTCCTGAAGTCGATAAATATTCATTCATCTCTTCGGGTGTTTTTGGGGTTGCAGCCTTTACGGTAATCCATAAGCTTGCAGCTTACATGGAAGGCAAAGAGAGTGTTCGGGCTTCTGACGCAACAACAGCAGTAGCTAAAAGCGGTTTGGGTATGTTCATCTATCTTGAAATTCTTGATGCCTCCTTTAGTTTTGATGGCGTTATAGGTGCTTTTGCCATCACGACTAACATCTTTATTATTGCCATTGGCCTAGGTATTGGAGCGATGTTTGTTCGATCACTAACCATTATGTTGGTTGAAAAGAATGCGCTGGAAGAATACCGTTACTTAGAACATGGAGCCTTCTATGCCATCATCGCACTAGCGAGCATTATGTTCCTGAAAACTTTTATCCATGTTCCAGAAGCTGTTACAGGCCTGATTGGAGCTGGATTTATCGGTATTGCTTTTGTTCACTCACTTTGGTTTGCCAAAGAAAGTGAAGAAGAAAAGGCAGAAGTTTAAACACTTATTATAGTATTTACTTAATTTAACCAAAGCTCAGTAAGATAAAAAGAAAGGAAATGATATGTCTATCAGTCTAGAGAAAGGCCAGCGAATTAGCTTAGAAAAAAATGGCTCAGGTCTTAATGAAGTTTGCATCGGTGTTAATTGGGGCGCCATAGAAAAAAAGGGTCTTTTTGGTGGTACTAAACGTATAGCTGTTGACCTTGACGCGAGTGTTGGCGCCTTTACAGCTGACAAGGCGCTGAAAGAAGTTGTGTATTTTGGTCGATTAAACGCCGGTGGAGCGATCTCACATAGTGGTGATGATTTGACAGGAGATATGGATGGTGACGATGGATTGGATAACGAAATTATCACTATTAAAATGAACCGTCTTTCGCAAGAAATTGATAAAGTTGCAGTGGTACTAAATAGTTTTCAAGGGCAAGACTTTGCAAGTATTCCGTTTGCTAGTATCCGTATTTATGAAGGTACACCTAGTCGCGTAGATAGCGTGATTGCTAACTATAATATTGCTAATGATGCTAAATTTAGAGGTTCCGTATCAATGGTTTTGGGTATTTTGTATCGCCACAGTAGCGGCTGGAAATTCCGTGCTGTAGGCGAACCTACACGGGATAAAAAATTAGAACATACTTTGAGCACCGTGGCTGAATGCTATCTATAAGTACCAATTAATCAGAAGGATTATCTAATTCATGTTATCAAATTTAATAAACACGGTTAAGAGTAAAGCGTCAGAACTCAAAACTGGTGTACTGCAGTATAAAAACAAAAACTTCTTAAACGCTATGGCGTCGGGTTCGGTGCTCATTGCACGAGCAGACGGTAATATTTCGTCTGATGAAAAACAAAAGATGATGGCGCTTATTACAAATAACGATGCATTATCAGTTTTTGAACAGGCTGACGTGATCAAAGTATTCAATGAATACCTGGGCTATTTCGAGTTTGATATTGATGTGGGTAATTCAAAGGCTTATGAAGCTCTAAATAAGATCCGCGGTGATGATATTCAATGTCGTACATTGATGCGTCTTACATTGGCAATTGCATCCGCTGATGGCGATTTTGATGATGACGAAAAGGTTATCGCTCGGAAAGTTGCAGTCGAGTTAGGTCTTACCCCTTCAGAATTCGATCTTTAAGGTCTTTAAAATGGCAAACCAAATTGCAATATTCGATTTTGATGAAACATTGGTTCTTGAGAATAGTTTAGGGTTGATGTTTCGGAATATTGCTAGTCGTAATTATTGGTTGGCAGCTGTACCAATAATTTTTAGGTCCATCATTTCGGGACAGTTTGGTTACCGTTTACGATTGAACGTCAAGCGAGCATTGTATAAAAGGTACTTAAGTGGTTTATCTCAAGATGAGGTTTATCAAGCAGGGCTAGAATCAGCTGCTCTATTGACGGTAAATACCGCGGCAATGGAAAAGTTAGAAACGGCAAATCGACGGGGTGATGTAGTTGTCATTGCAACGGCCTCTCCGAGAATTTACGTATCGGCAATCCTCGACAAATTGAATGTCCGTCGGCTAATGGTTGTAGGCACAGAGGTGGACTTCGATTCTGGAAGGATCATAGGAGCTGAATGCTCACGGGAAGCCAAGTGGGATGCGGTGTCTCGGGAAATAAGCAGTATGAATGTTGATAAATTACTGGCTTACGGAAATGCACCGGATGATGTTTTTATGCTGAAGCAGGTTGATGAGGGGTTTCTTGTTAAAGGCCCTAAGATCAAAAAGTACTAATTTAGGAAGTTTCCTAATACCCCCCCCCTGTTAAAGGGATTTTTTAACTTAAATGGAGAAAGTAAAGATGAGCGTAACATTGCAAAAAGGCGGTAATGTATCTCTTGAAAAAGTAGCACCAGGCATGACTAAAATGCTGGCTGGTCTGGGTTGGGATACACGTGCAACTGATGGTGTAGACTTTGATTTAGATGCTTCGATTTTTATGCTGGGTGAGAATGGAAAGGTTGTAGACGATAAATCTTTTATTTTCTATAACAATCTGAAATCAATATGTGGTTCTGTTGAACACACCGGAGACAATTTGACAGGCGAAGGTGATGGCGATGACGAAACTATCAAAATAGACCTTTCAAAAGTGCCTTCGACAGTTCTGAAAATTGCGATTGCTGTGTCTATCCACGACGCTGATGCACGCGGTCAAAACTTTGGCCAGGTGTCAAATGCCTTCGTTCGTGTTGTTGATGAATCCAAGGATACTGAAGCTGTACGTTTCGACCTGAGTGAAGACTACTCTACTGAAACAGCAATGAACTTTGGTGAAATTTACCGTCATAACGGTGAATGGAAATTCAAGGCCATTGGTCAGGGATTCACGGGTGGCCTAAGCCCTCTTGCTAAAGAGTTTGGCGTTAACATAGGTTAATTCTTATTCTTTTATAGTAGTACTGGGTGGGCGGGTTTTTTGACCCGCCCATTTTTTTGTAAGGAATTCGTCATGCTAAAACATAATCAATACACTATCCCACTTAAAACTGGAAACTTGGAGCTTGTAGTTGAACCGTCAATCTATTCCTTAGGTGGGTTGTTAGATTTTGCTTCTCGTGAAAATCCTCATCGAGCCTACTTGTTTTTATCGAAGGTTCTTGGTAAATATATTCCCTGTCTTCCATCTGAAATGCGAAAGTCATTTCAAGATTTATCTCGAAAAATAAAAGTTAATGGCGATACACTTGTGTTAGGTGTTGCCGAAACAGCAACCGGTTTGGGTGCAGGAGTTGCTGAGGAGATCAATAAAGAGTGCGGATTTTCAGTTTACTATTCACAAACAACCAGATTTGAGTTCAACAAGCCACTAGCATTTAGCATTAACGAGGAGCATAGCCATGCGCCAAAGCACCTAATCTACGATTTGTCTGACAATATTGACCTTAACTCAGTGGCTGAAGTGGTATTAGTGGATGATGAGATTAGTACTGGTAAAACACTGTCTCAAATTACCAAGGGGATTCGAGAGTATCTACCGAATTTGAAAGTAGTACATTGGACGTCGTTAGTTAATTGGATCTCGGAAAGTGAATGTAGTGCGTTCAAAGAAGAGCATATTGACATTGAATTACATTACCATAGCCTACTCAGGGGGGGATTTAGCTTCAAAAAAACTTCTGACAAGGTGATTGAATTCCCTGTATCTACGGCTGCAGGATTATCAACTGCCGTATGTCGTCACGATACCGGACGTACAGGAATCAACGTTGGTGATCTTAAGCGTTTTACTTTTGTCGATGAAAATAAAGATCAGGTCAATGCCCTATCCCTCCAGAAAGAAGATCAGTATGTAATTGTCGGAACCGGTGAATTTACATATCCTCCTTACCTATTCGCTGAAGCACTGGAAAATTCTGGATACGATGTTGTCTTCGAGTCTACAGGGCGCTCCCCAATTCTTCCTGGAGGTGGAATATCCAGTAAATTGAAATTTTATGACGAAGCCAATCAGGCCAACTATTACCTCTATAATTTACCGGAAAACCGTAAGCCAATCGTAATGTATGAAACTTTCGAACAGTTTAGTGCGTGCCCTTTACACAAATTGCTGAACTGTAAGGCTGCAATTCTAGGAGACGAATAATGGAAGTTATTACTTTTGCCGACTTGGATGACACGTTGTTTTCCTCCACCAGGAAATGTTCAGACATAACTCGTCATAAAGTTGCTGCTTATCTTCCCGATGGTCTACCGGGAGCTTATTCAACTCCTCAACAGCAAATACTGATCTCATTACTTGAGAAATATACTGTTATACCAGTGACTGGCCGACGTACAGACTCATTGAACCGAGTACTACTTTCGTTTAATCATTATAAAGTGGCCTCTCATGGCGCGATTATCCTGAATGAGCATAACGGTATCCATCCATCTTGGATTAAAATTCTTGAGGTCGAAGAACCAGTATGGCGTGAGAAAATGGTACATCTCGCTGATGAAATCACATCATACATAGTAAAGTACTCGTGTAATTTAAGAGTACGTGTGGTCGATGATTATGGTTACTCATGCTACGTATGTGTGAAGGGGGATAAATATGACCTTAAAAAGCTCCAAGTTTACCAGGCGGATGAAATTTCATCTGAAGGATTTATTCTACACATTAACGATCGAAATTTAGCCTTCATGCCACCTTACGCTAGTAAGGGAAGGGCGGTGGCCTTTCTAAAGAAAGAACTCACTTCTACCTCAACGAAAAGTTTCACCTTTTTTGGATTAGGCGATAGCATCTCAGATGCAGGATTTATGTCTGAATGTGACTTTCAGATTATTCCCTCAAATAGTCAAATAGCAGAGAAATTAAAATGAATCAGCTTCTCGTGCAACAGAATGTTGTTTTAAATGGGAGTTACAGCCCTGATGATTGTGAGTTTCTATTGCAAGAAGTCGATGTTAAACCTATAAGTGTCGCGGAAAAAGAGCTTTTATTACAGAGGGGAGGGGTTCATTACTCCAAAATGATCTCAACCGAAGAACCTCCAACCAAAACTTATCTCGATACGTTTTATGCTTTGGTAAATACTTACGGTGATCGACTTGCATCTGAAATAAAGTTGCTTGCATATAAACTTTTTAAAGCTAAGGGTGCAAGTATAACAATTGTGTCACTGGCTCGTGCCGGTACCCCGATAGGCGTTCTTTTGGCTAGAGCATTAAAATCGTATTACACCGATGACGTGAAACATTATTCAATTTCAATTGTACGAGATCGTGGTATCGATACGTCAGCGCTACAATTTATTGCCGATTCAGGACGTTCCGCTGAGTCGATTATTTTTGTCGATGGTTGGACTGCTAAGGGTGTGATAAATAGGGAGCTTAAGCAAGCCGTTTCCAATTGGAATGCGATAAATGAATATAAAATAGGTAATGAATTATGTGTTATCTCTGATTTAAGTGGGCACGCAGAGTTCATTGCTACATCAGATGATTATGCAATTCCATCAGGTGTACTTAATAGCACTGTCTCTGGTTTACTTTCTCGGACAATGATGTTGGATGATACCCCTGGTTTCCATCAATGCGTGACTTATGAGCATCTAGCTCAACATGATCTAAGTAATTGGTTCGTCGACAAAATAAGTGAGCGCTTTGATTGTGTGGCTATAGCCGAAGACACTGTTTCTGACGGGTGGCGAAAATATCGCCAAATTCAGGTTAATGCTTTCCTTGAAACTACGATGTTAGATAACAATATTAAAGATATTAATAAAATTAAACCTGGAGTAGCTGAAGCTACACGTGTAATGCTTCGCCGTGTGCCTCGACTGCTGGTTCTACGAAAAGCTAACAGTTCAGATGTGAAGCATCTCATAGTGCTGGCTAATGAAAAGAACATACCTATTGAAGAAAACCCTAGTATGCCATTTGAAGCAATGGCCATTATTGAAAATATAAAAGAGTAATGCACCATAATGAATAATCTGCGTAAAATTAAAATTGCAATAATCGTAGCCCTCACTTTAATAGTGATTGGTTATGCAGTTAATCTCCTCATGTCAGAAGATCGTGTTAATCGATTTAGTCGTATAGGCATTAGCTACTTAAATGGTGATTACAAAGTAACATATGCGGCTTTTTCAGGAGACAAAGTATGGGTTGTAAATGGAGGTAAAATTACTTCTGAACCTGAAAAAGGGTACTACTTCTTCTGGGCTACCCAACCAGATTCTAAGAACAAGACTTATGTTCAGGTGCCAATGGCATCGACCATCATTGAAGAAATTACAAATTAAGGAAGACTAAAATGGATGACTATAGTATTTACATGGGTGTATATTCGCTAATTTTAATTAGTAGTATTGGATTTGGAGCAGGAAAAAATCGTAAGCTGGTAATCTTTAAGGATTACGATGATCTAGGGTTGACTTTCTTGCTGCCGCTTAGTGTTACGTTGATATTGGTCGTCCTTACGTGGATGGAGGTGTCAGTTGAAATAACACAATTAGTGGCAGGGATAACTGCCTTACCACTACTATTAAAGCTAATAGTAAACACATATCGGAATAACGGTGGCAGCATAATCAAGACGATTCTCTCTATAAATGCCAAACTGCCGTTGGCTGTGTTGTGGGTCTTAAGCCTTTACCAGTCTCTTAACCCTTCAGGTTCTAACGCACGGCAGCGACGATCTAACCGTGGAGTTGCGATGGTAATTCTAGCTATAGTTACGCCTATTATTGGGTTACTGGTCGTTGAAAAAGAAGGTAGCATATTTAATCCGCGGCAATGGATTCGAGGGCGTCGCATGGGTAGTTCAATTAGATCAAATATGTAAAAGTTAGACAGAAAATAACTTAGAGTATGTCTCCTGAGGTTGTCAGGTTGCACTTTCTATTGAAGGTGGCTATTAGCTCTTCCCCATTTATTTGGGGTATTGTTGCGTTGATTATAGTATCTGCATATTGTAGTTATAGATCATCTGATCTTAGCCTGCATTTTCTTGAATTGGAATTAGGTAGGAATGTGGATTTAAGTGGTTCGAGCGCTCTCAATGTCGCAGAGGTTCATACTTCTGAATATATTTATTCAATCCTGATAAATATATGTGTTAGAGGAAAGAAAAATACAGGTTTATCATTAAAATTAAGCTGATACCTGAATTTGGTTTCAAAGAAAAATGTCTCTATAACTGACAATGATGGATAGACTTCTATGCCGGTAGGGAAAAGGCTCCCTTGATTATCAGTCTAGATCTATGATCGATAAACTCACATTCGATATTCAAGAAGCTGATAATTTATGGGTGGGACTTACTACTTTTAGGTGTGCTCTGATCAAATAAATCTATGAACACGCCTACTCATATGACGAACTTAAATTTATCCCTGACATATAAAAAGGCTAAATACTTAGTAGAAAGCGAATTTTTCCGCTTGAGTTGAATGGAGTGTTTGGCAGAATCTTCCAGTGAGTGAAATAGATAAAATCATTAAACTGTGTGAATTTAGTCATTCGTTATCTCAGTAGGAAAGAAAATCAGTAGCAAGGAACTATGATGAAAAATAAATTTATAACAGCAATTGTACTGCTTTTGATGTCAGTACTGGCAGCGGCCCATGGTGGCGGCCTGGATAAAAACGGCGGCCATAAAGACAGGAAGAGTGGGGGATATCATTGCCACAAGGCTCCGTGTGGCACTCATGGGAATAAAAGTGTTAGAAGTACTTCTAAGAAGTTTATTCAATCCAATAAGAAGGCCGTTAAGACGGGTTATAACCGCAAGAGCTGGGCGCACTGGTCAGATTTTGACAGCGACTGTATGAATACCCGACATGAGATTTTACTGGAGCAGGCAGATGGTTTAGTGACAAAGTCTCCTGACGGCTGTTATATCTCAATGGGATCATGGAATGATCCATTTAGCGGCAAAACATTAGTACGAGCTAGCGATCTGGATGTTGATCATATAGTGCCACTTAAGTGGGCGAGCGATCACGGTGGTTTAATGTGGGGCGCGGCTAAAAAAGAGCGCTTTGCCAATGATCCTCTTAACCTGTTGGCCGTAGATGACGGGTTAAATCAGTCTAAAGGTGCCAAGGGGCCTACTCAGTGGATGCCACCTAATCATACTTTCAGGTGTGAATACCTGGGGCTGTGGCAATCTGTGCTTGGGAAATACTCTGGGTTGAAAATGACAGCCGTTGAATTACGCATATTTAACAAGCAATTAGTGGCTTGTAATAAGTAGAGATACAAGGATTATATTGTTTTCAATTTACCGAGCTTTATAAAAATTTTGGTGTTTTTTAAGCTGCTATTGGCCATTGAGTCTAATAGCCGTATTGGAATGATATTTTTCCATAGGAGTAAGCTAAGGAGTGTTATGTCTAATAGGTTGTTAAAATTGGTAAATTACTAAAGTGCTTGCTAAGTAATCAATTTCTATAGCGATTTTCAGTGCACTTTACCTTGCAAAGGAAATGTGGGCTGTTTTAATTCTGTTAACTCCTATCTTGTTTAACCTCAATGGTATGGGTGACTATAATTTTAAGTTTGTAAGCAAATCATAGATTAATCGAGTTATATTTGATTCTTATGGTGGGCAGTATCAACGTAAACGACAGCGACTCAAATACTAATATCTTAGTACATCGGCTAGCCGACTATTTATATATCTAAATTTTTGGAGTGGCCTGGTAGCTGTACGTACAGGTAGTTTGGCTTCGGGCTACGGCTAGCAGAATTAAATGAACTGACTTATAGTGATAAATCGTTTATCAGAAGTTGTATTTCATATATGGGTGAATTTGAAAAGTTAATATTAATTACAATATTAGTTTTTAGAAAAAGAAAATAAAATTTTTATCTTGTTTAAGACTTTAATAATGGATGTGTAGATATCGGATTATTAATATTGGTCAATATCAGTTAATACTATACTTCAAATTTACAACTAATACGGATTCCTCTAGTAACTATGGAAGGCAATACAGCTAACTGGCTTGAGATGTGGGGTGAGAAGCAAGTTCAATACTATTTGAGCAAAAATAGACCATCACATAAAAATGTTTCGTATTTACAGGCTACCAGAATTAGTTGGTTGGTTAGTTTTCTTATTGGTTTTTTGCTGACGGGAGCTCTGATTACTATTGAGATCTATTACTTCCCTAGCATGCATGATTCGAAAGAGAATTTAGCAGGACTAGGGATATATTTTCTTGCTAATATATTATTGGTAGGGCTTGAATTTTATATGTTATTTAAAGTAGGCTTTAGATGTGTTGCCTTTTACATTTATAAGTCGACTTTAGATCTCCAGCAGGGTGAACTAAAGCTGTCTCTTTCTAGGGCAATTCTTGAAATTCCTGAACCTGGTATGAACAGGTATGGACTGGACCCATATAAATATCGTCACAAATCCCATTATGTAGTGCTGATACTTTATAAATTGAAGGCATTTGCAACAACTTTCCTTGCAAAGGTATTGGTTCGTAAACTGTTAGCCCGATCAGGATTTAGAGTTTATTCTGCTTTTGTAGCTGCACCTGTTACAGGATTTTGGGATGCCTGGGTAATGGGGGTAACATTAAGAGAGGCCCGCATAAGGATTTCCGGCCGCCTATATGTCATATCTGTCCTAAAATATCTAGATGATCGAGATGCTATAACCAATGAGTTAAAATGTTTTATGGTAAGGTTGGTTGCTGTTAGATTGGTAATGTTTGGAGAGTACAATATTAATCTAGATTACTTTATTACCATGCTTGATGAAAGCACTAATAGTCCTATTGAATTAATTGAGGATGTAAGCAGTGTTGAGGAGCTTAAAAATAGATTTTCTAGGCTAAATGATCAAGAAAAAGATATTGGGCGACGTGTCGCATCAATATTACTAGCTTTTAAAAGGAAAAAATTGTCTATCCATGAGAAAAGATTAATGAAGGATTTATCTATTTCAGATTTTAGTTTTTTTCAAGCTCGAAAGTCGCTAGATGAATTTTCAATTCAATCAATTGAAAATGTAAATGGACAAATGATTAAGGAAAAAAACTTGGTTATATGTGATCAGGTTTAGTCTAAAGGTGGTTTTCTAAAGCTGGTAAGGTTCCTTGATTTTTATATTTATGATCGTAAATGAATCAAGTTTTATGCTCGAAATTTAGTATCAAATGGGGTGATTTAGCCTGAATTTTTTGGTGGGAAATGTCATTATCCAGGTTTCTTGAGGTGGTTGGACAGAAAAGGTCATTTCCTCTGTGGTACAGTCGATAAATCCATGCTTACTAAGAACTATCAATGATGCAAAGCCCGCCTTACTGGTAGAAGCCAATGGGCGAATGCTAGGGTAGGAAATATTTTTTAAATATAGATTTTAGCTCTATAGTCAAAAAATAATTTCCGCATTTAACTATTGTATATGTATATTCAATTTTCTAGCGGGTATATATCTAGGGTTTTATGAATGTTGTAATTAACCTTGAATCGACTGACGATAAATTCACCCTGAATTTTACTAATCCATTGAGTATTTAACCCATCAATACAGGAAAAGGATTTTCTAAGGATAATTAAAGCTCGCTATGTTCAGTTCTTTGAGTCTCCCCTGGTATTTTGGTCAAGGTGCTCGAGAGCTGATCACCAGCGGAATGCTAGGCCTGGATTACTGATTCTGTATAGAGTTATTCCGATGTATGCATTGCAGTGAAGATACTCAATGATAGTGAATATATGCATTCGATTGTAAGCGTTAAGCTTTACAATAAAATAGATCGCCAAAATAAATGTACTTATTTAATATATTATCGATCAACACGCGATCTATCTTTGAAAGATAGGTGATTACCTAGCGGTTGTAGGCCAATCTTTATGAGCTAAGTATAATAGTGCAAAGAAATTTGCTATCGGTATTAAGAAAAGTATTCCAATATAGCCTTTAAAGCCAGCACGTGAAAATACACGCCATCCCGCAAGACCAATTACAGCCCAAATAACAGCAACCAATAAATATGCCATCACACTCCCTCCTTATCAGAAGGCCATTCTACAAAAGCTAAATATAGTAAGAATGCCAAATTTAAAGCAGGTATCCAAAATATAAATCTTGGTGTATCAATAAATCCAGCCTTTTCGTAAATTTTTTCAATAGCTTGTCCACTTGCAAGCCACAAGGCTAACCCTATAATTGTTCCTATAAACACTATTTTCTCCTTATTTAGTGGGTTTTTAAGTATATATAAATTAGCGTTTGGTTCATAGTTTCTACAAAGAAATGTACATATAGTTAACTAGTTATAGAGTTGATACATTGAAAGTCTGAAACTCTTCTAAAAAGAGCCTGGTAATCGTTTAGGGCCTCCTGTCTTTTTTATTTTTTCTGGCACGGGACCTTTTGTACGATACAGTAATGCCCGTGAAGCTAAGGAGTCTAGGGTGTTATTTTTTTATGAGCCTATGCATCTATATTCGAAGTAATTCATATGAATTTTACTGGAGTTTGTCTCATCGTTTTATTTGATAATATTTGGAACATTACGTTTACGGGTAGTTGAATATTTTTGTATACCTCCAACTTCAAATAAATCGTGTAAATAAAAAGTTAATTTTTCCTTAGTTTCTGAGTTAAAAGGCTATTGTAGGTTTAGAATAAATTTAGTTTGTAATAGGCGTAAAACTGCAGAGTTACCGCGATAAGTAGTCATGTTGGTTCGAATCTATTGGGCTGAGAGTTAAATTTTACGGATTGTTTGATAGGATTTCGACAGCCTCGGTAGCCCATAATAGACTACTATATGGATAACATAGGTTGTTACATGAGTGATGAGATTTTAAGCAACATTGATTGCCACCGTTATCTTCTTGATTCCTGGGAGGAAAAATTCCCCACTGATTAATTGCACTTCAACCGTGACGGGGTTGTTTCTTATGAACACTGGACTAAAGCGGACTTAAAAGTGCTATTTGTACTCAAAGAAATCAATAAAGCCAAGCAAGATGTAGTTAAAGCCATAAATAATGCCTTGGTAACTGAATCCAGCGGCTAGTGGAGGGGCAAGGTCCTCAGAGGGGTTGGTCGTTGGGCGTATGGATTGGCCAATTAATATGGAAGGGTGCCAAGCTTTAACGACGATAAGGATTACGCAAAAGACGCCACTTGGAGCGTAGCCTATATGAATATGCGGAAAACGGCTGGTGGTGCTAGAACAAATAAAAAGTCATTTAACTCTCATGTTAAGGAGTACGCACCTTACATTAGACGCCAAATAGAGCTAATTAAGCCAGATGTGGTTGTTCTGGTTGGTACGTACAAACCTGTGAAGGCTCATGCACTTCCAGAGTTGAGCCATGTTTGCAAGCGCATTCACTTGCCTGATGACATTGTATTTATAAGTGTTCACCACCCAGCAGCAAGAGCCAATTCATCTGGAATCTATCATCAGTTGATGGACAGTTACCACAATTACAAAACCAACCACACCGCGTAAAAACCTGATCGCTCTGAGAGCGCTAACAGACACAATACCATTGTGTCTGTTAACCAGTCCCCGTGAGCGGGTGGTTCATTGGACAAACTGCGCCTACAGTTTACACAAATGCCTGAAACACCAAACTGTCAGTTAGACGTGCGGGAGTGCTATGCAGATTGTGGACGCGGTTAAGAG
>MAAA01031278.1_pt1 | contig 17803 bp, 15 predicted proteins | sample 1115971 | NCBI WGS metagenome assembly MAAA01 (sample SAMN04961123, study PRJNA320927) | seawater metagenome | isolation source: sample BD02T6 sea water enriched with oil for 6 days | place: USA:Gulf of Mexico | collected 2013-07-27 | reverse complement strand
GCAATGGGTGGTAATTCCTTGCCGCCCACTTGAACAAATATTTCCGCTTCTGGCTGTACCTTTTCCTCTTTAGGTACTTGAGTGTGAGGCAATGACGAAGGCAATCTGGCAGCAGGTTTTACTGCTGTCTCTTGCACTTTTAGATCATTCATAACATACCTCTCATTAAATTAGTTGATCAGCTTACGCTGCTGACAAGAGAGTGAATTCTCTCCTGTCAGTTGCTAATTTATCCGAGTAATGAAAGTACCTGTTGAGGGCCCTGGTTAGCCTGAGCCAAGATTGAGATACCCGCTTGTTGCAGTACCTGTGTCCTGGACAGTTCTGCTGTTTCTGCCGCGAAGTCAGCATCTTGAATTCGCGAGTTCGCAGCTGCTAAGTTTTCACTGGTAATAGCTAGGTTGCTCACTGTAGATTCCATTCGGTTTTGGATCGCACCCAGTACCGCCCGTTGACTGGCTATGGCTCCGATAGCATTATCTATGGCGGTTAATGCTGATGTAGCCCCTTCAAAGGTTGATATGTCAATCTCAGTTAAGAATTGACCATCACTTGCACCACCGTAACTACCTTCACGCAATCCTAGTGAAACTAGTTCATCCGCCCCCTCACCACCGGAAGCAATTGTAAACTCTCCGGCTGACTTCAAGGTGATAGTTCCGTAAGTGGTCTGGTAAGTTGCACTTTCAGCACTAACACCATTGTTGGTAGCAGAAGGATTACTTCCAAAGGTAGACTCACCAATACCATCATTGGAGGAATCTAAGCCAAACATAGCCCCTATTGACGCATTTGCACCGCTTTGATCGTCAATAGCTACTGATACATTACGGCCATCTTCAGCCATTAGAGTTAGTGAAACGCCATTATCTACGGCTGTTGTACCTGTTTTACCTGATATAGCATTCACAAGACTCAGTGCATCCGATTTAGCACGATTTGTATCAATACCACCCGAACCATCATCCTGTAACGTAACCACCCCAGCAGAGTAACCGTTGATGTAAATTTCAGCTGAATCACCAATATTAAACTCACCTGTAGTTGGTGTTGCACCTGTAATAGCAGAGCCATCACCACCAACCACTACGGTTGAATTGATTTCGGCTGAAACACCCGTTCCTTCAGATGATTTGTTAATTGCACCGGCTACAGCAATTGCAGACAACTCTTTGGAGCTGGACAATATTTTATTGCCATCTGATGCGAATTCCGCACTGGCGGTATCATCACCCACTTCTGCCGCACCAATACTTACGTCATTAATCAGTATGTCACCATCTTTCAGCCCATTAACTGCAGTAAAGTTTGAGCTCACTGCATTACCAGTAAACAACTCACCAGACGAGGTTGGATCCGAGATACTTAAATCTATGGTTTGACTGCCTGTTGCAGCATAAGCCAGTGTGCCTGAAAAACTCTGCTCTGCACTGCCAATTAAGTCACCACCAAGAAGCTTTAAAGAGCGGCCAGAAGCGTCTGTCACCATCGCTACTGCATTTCCTGAGAAGTTACGAATATTTAAATCCATGCCGTCTTCAGCTGCATTCAGTGTGGCTGAAATATCCATGCCTTGAAGACTAAAGTCGGTACCATTAATTGCGTCAGCAACATCACTAATGGTAATAGCCCCATCACCGTTAGTATCATTCACCGCAACGGCCACTCCAGAGGTGAGTGCGTCCGTACCCGCGGAGGTAAGTGTACCGATAAAGAGAGTGTCACCTGCTTGTAAATTCGTTGCTGAACCAGCGTCGAATGTCAGTGTTATATCCTCCCAAGCATTAATGTCGGCATAAGCCGTATTAAGTTGGTTAGCAATAGTTGATACATTTGATTCAAGTGCCAATGTCTGAGCTGTTTGAGCTACCCCATCGACTGTCAAGTTGGCCACGTTAACCTCTGTTGTCGTTAAGGCCGTATCGCCGTATGAAGTAAACTCAGCACTATGGCCACTGAATAACTCACCGGTTACAACGACCGATGCAGTTCCCTCTGTTGCAAGGATTGTTACCGCAGCAGCACTGGTGGCTTCAAAAGCCAACACGCCAACTAGTGTTGTTGCGCTTGCTTCCGATGCCGCACTGCCATGGATACCTGCAAGCGAAGCACCTACACCACCTGCCGTAACCGTATTACCTGTAATTGAACCTGCCGAACCATTAGGACTTAACGCCATGTCTAGACTAATAGTACCCGCCGTTAAACCGTCATTATCAATGATCACAGAAATTGAAGTTTGAGCATAATTCAACTCTGCCCTCACCGTCACACCCGCTGCATAAGTGGCGCCATTTATGCCATCAGTCAATATCTCTAGGCGCTCTGCCTGAGTATCTGTTGCTGCACCTGTTTGCTCTGGCAAGGAGATGGTAGCTCCTGCAAGATACATGGTATGACCACCTGAAACCGCCGTAAAGTCAGTTATTGCCAACTCTACACGTTCATATGCATTAATGCCCGCCACTGCATCTATCCGAATAATCGCTGAGTCAAGAGTTGCACCACCAGTTAAAGTCAGGTCAGCCATGACACCTGAGCTGCTGCTAATTCGTAAGCTAATATCTTCACTATTGGTGACGGTATTCGAATCTGGAGCCGAAGCTAAAATAGTACCCGCTATTAAACTACCAGCACCAATTACTGTCGCTGTATCCGTACGATCTGCAATAACATTTGTGAGTGTGCCTGAATCCGCACTTAAATCAGAGGCTACGGTTACATCCTTAGTTACACTATTTACCGTCTTGGCTTCACCACGATCATATGAGCCAGCAACTAAACCAGAATTGGTTAAATCACCATTCCCTGTGCCATTACCACCAGCAACATTAACCGATCCCACTGATGGATCAGCTACTAACGTATATCCACCGGTTACTGTTTTACTGTAAACGGTATTAGCAGCTGCACCATCAACATCTGTCAAGCCACCCATTAAACCCGCAGCAGATAAAAAAGTATTGGTTGCCGCAAGGCGTTGTGCATCGGTACCTGTCGCACCATAATCAGTACCAGATAGGTTTGCAGTATCTAAAGACAGCTGAATGTTACGTCCATCTTCTGCGACTAGCTGTACTCCACCTGCGTCGCTATCACTATTAATTGCCATTACACCTGTTTGGCCAGATATAGCGTTGATTGCTTCAACAACACCTGCTCGTGTCTGCGCTTCGTCACCGGTTGTCGCTATAGCAATATCAGCCCCGTTAATGGTGATAGTTGCCGTACCTGATACTGCTGCCATTTCACTGCCTGAAGATACATTTTTATCTACATATGCAGATACACCGGTGTCATCAGATTGGCGATTAATTGCTGCGACCTTTGCAATAGCTGATGCTGCTGCATTATCGGTAGAGGAAGTATCATCGCTGGCAGTTGACGCTTCAATGGCAATGTTATTTATAACTAGGTCACCATTGGCCAGTGCGTTATCGTTACCTACAGCCGAGATACCTGCTGTTGCAGAAGAACCAAGCTTTTCAGCCGTTAATTCAGATATTGAAACTTCTAATGTTTGACCGGCGTTCGCACCTATTTGAAAGGTCGCGTTAAAAGAGCCATCTAACAATTTACGACCGTTAAAATCCGTCTCATCAGCTGTACGAGATACTTCTGCTAACAGTTGACTTACTTCTGATTGCAATGCTTCACGGTCAACATCTGAGTTAGTGGCGTTAGCCGATTGCACAGCCAATTCACGAATTCGTTGTAAATTGTCATTCATTGAACCTAGAGCACCTTCAGCGGTTTGTGCTAAAGAGATGCCGTCACCTGCATTTCGAACAGCTACATTAAGACCACGAATTTGAGAGTTAAATCGTGTAGAGATCGCTAAACCTGCCGCATCATCCTTGGCACTATTAATACGCAAACCTGAAGACAAACGCTGTAATGCCGTTTGATTGGCAGATTGCGACTTATTTAAGTTCCTCTGGGCATTCAGAGAAGCAATATTAGTATTAATAATTTGTGGCATTTTATATTCCTTCGTTATTACTAAAATATTTAGTGACACATAGTATTTCGGCGTAACCTTAAAAAACTTAAGTGATATATCAAAATTAACTTGTTTTCCTGCTTTTAAAACGCGCTGAAAGTACCTACTTACCATGAATCCAGCTGATTCATGACTCCCAGGCACGATATATGCATTCAACGGTGTATATATTAAGATTAGGTGGAATAATGACAACTCAGGTAGCTGACCCCGTAATTGGAAAATTGCAGATTATGGAGAAAAGATATCAATCAAACCTGTCTTTCTTTAAGGAGAAAGTACCTGAAATATTCAAACTATTAAATGAAGATAAGAGTCAGCCTGAAATAACCATAACCCCTAAAAACCAAGAAATTCATCGCATGGAAAACAATAAACCAGTTTACCTATGCAATCCTATTGAGCACGCCATTCGCGAAGTTGATAACTTTGACGCTGTATTTGAAAATGGCATTTACCCCCCAAACCCAATTGGAATTAAGTTATCACATCTAATAAAAGACAATGCTTTCGCCAACACTGTAGAGCATTATAAAAAAATAATGGAAACCTATGGTAGGGATAGCTTAAAACCCGCTGTTAAAGACCTACTAATATTTGGTATTGGAATGGGCTACCACATTGAAATGCTCTGCAATAAACATAACTATAGAAATATAACTATAATTGAACACGAAATAAAAAACTTAAAAACCAGTATGTATTGTATAAACTGGATGAAAATTTTAAAAAAATTAGCTAAAGGTACGAGCATCACCATACACTTAAGCAAAGGGAAGGGATATGAAGAGGAATATGAGACCACATTAAAAAATCATTGCTTCAGGCTTTTTCCCACTATAGGTATATCTACAATAATATATAACCACTATCCTGATGCTGATAAATACAGTCGTGATAAGAAAATAATTGAAGAATTCGCTATATACATAAAATCATCAAACGAGCTAATCGGACCAGAAGCACAACGATTATTCAATGCCAATGAGAACATAAAAAATGGATTTGACGCAATTGATCTAGACAAGTCAAAACTGTCAACCGAGAAAATAATCGCCATCGTCGGAGCTGGGCCATCGTTGGATAAATATATTAATACTATAGTAAAAAATAGAGAAAAATTTTATTTAGTTTCCGCTGGAAGCGGACTATCTTCACTAGTAAAATTGGGTATATTCCCTGACCTACATTTTGAGTTAGAGTTTCAAATATTAGCTTCAACATTATTAAAATATATTGATAAAGAATATAAACTTAACAAATTAAATATAATTTGCACCTATGAAGCTAGCCCTGAGTACCCCAAATTATTTAATAATGCCTACATGTTCATACCAGAGTCATCTGAACTCACAACTGAATTCGGTAATGAACACATATTAAAACAAGGTGGAATAACATGTACTAACGGTGCCACTGCACTGCTATCAAGAATCACTGATGACGAAATTTATTTAATTGGATTAGATTTCGCACACACTGGTGGGCAGCATCATTCAAAAACCAATATATCCATGAACGATAAACTTCCAAAGAACTTGGAATTAGTACATACATGCATGAAAAATGCTTCAATCGTAATGGAGGTAAAAGATACGTCAGGGAATAACGTACTTACATCACCTGGACTAAATGCAGCTAGAATCAACATGGAATACGCACTAAAAAATCAAACAGGAAAATATTACAACTGCTCTTACGGCGCTAACATTAATGGAGCTGAATTTTTATCCGTTAACGATTTAAATTTAAAAGTATCAAATTTAAACAATAAAAATCTTGATGAAATAAATATTATTTCATCAAATATAGATTCAAATTTAATACATAAAAGAACACGATCTCTACTTATAAATTCATTGTCTTTTGCCAAGGAAGTTATAAATACAGTAGAAACATTTAACTCTAATTCATTGGAAAATTGCACTAAAATAATATCAATATTTACGGATATATATAGCATCTATAGGTCAGACAGAGGTAAACTTAGAAACGTATTAAGCATATCAAAAGCCCCGTTAATCCAATTATTTATTGTCTGCAACTACCCGCCAGAAATTGAACAAAAGGAAATGATTAAAGTATGGCTTAATGACTATAAAAACTACATTGATTTCTTAGAAAAATTATTTAATAGAATGTGTGATAATCAAGATTTTACAATAGAAAAAGACTGGACATATTAACGAGACATACATATTAAAGGTTCTATATGAAAACAAAACAAGAGAATTTTTGGGCCGGAGAGTTTGGCGATGATTATGTAGATCGCAATCAAGGGAAGGAGTGGATTGCAGGTTATATCTCACATTTTAGCGATGTACTAAAACGTATTCCAAACATTAACTCCATTATAGAATTCGGCTGCAACCGAGGAATGAACTTACAAGCACTGCATCAGCTTCTTCCGAATACCGCACTGCATGGCATAGAAATCAACGATAAAGCCTATGATATTGCCAATAGCTTCAAGTATACAAATATTATTAATGGTTCAATAATCGACATTGATTTACCAGATAAGTATGATTTAACACTTATAAAAGGGGTTCTTATTCACATAGATCCTGACTATTTAAATGATGTTTATGAAAGACTATATAAATACACGAACAAATATATTTGTATCTCAGAATATTATAATCCAACCCCTGTGGCCCTTCCCTATCACGGCCACTCAGAAAAATTATTTAAGCGCGACTTTGCAGGGGAAATTATGGATAAATACCCAGACTTAAAACTGATAGATTACGGATTCACTTATCACCGTGATAGTAAATATATGCACGATGACCTTAATTGGTTTTTACTTGAAAAGTAATTTTAAAGAAGTGATTCATTACTTAGCATTAACAATGAATCATACTTAATTACCCAAAACCCTTTCCAATTGTAATATATTTATCATCTAGACTTTCACTTAAATGAGAGTTAGGTTTAAAATTGATCTTACAGATTTCAGCCCCCAATACACTGCTTTTTCCTATAGAATCATGCGCAAAATGATCTGGCTCGTTGAGCCTATACTGCTCCAATACAAATTCAAGACCCCTTGCATTTACCCCTAACCATTCATTAAATAATGTTTCATACTGAATCGCTTGATTCTCATAATATCCAACTAAATACTGCGCCTTATCACGTGTCAACCGGCCATGCCTAATCTCCCTGGTGGCATGATCGGTTACTTTACTATAACCACACTTTAGTAATTTAATTTTATCATGTAAGTCCATGTAATTATAACAGTCAACATAGTCGTAGCAATCAAATGTTCGGCTAAACTTTGCCGTTTTATATCCATAAGTACTCATCATTTTTTCATGCTGAGCTTTAGGATCCCAACGTATAAAATTGTTCAAATAAACCCCCCTAACTCCACACGCATTTAACGATTGATCATCAGGGTAGCGGTATTGCCATATATCGCTTTCTGAAAGGTTATTAAAACAATTAATAAGATCATCTGCCTCAACTCCCATTAAATCATGGTCTTTCCTATAACGCCGAGTCATTTCAACTTCATGATCATGAGAGAACATCCCAACTTGTTCCATCCCTTGATGCGCCCCCCAGATAATAAGAGGTATTTTATAACGAATAGCCGTTTGCACAGGAAACACTGTTTGACCAGCAATGCAATGCCAATAAATACTTCCCATTTTTCTCAGTGTTTCTTTAGTTATTTTTTTAACCGATAAAGGATTAATATTTTGAATAATAATATCGCAGTTAAACTTAATTCTTAAATTTGCTAAGTTTTTAATCCCTAAAGGAGTGTTCCAATATTTATTATAGGTCACTAATAAAGGGTTAAGCCCTAGCTTATTTTTTACAACATGGAGAATATAATAAGAATCTTGAGCACCCGTAATGGGAACAATACAATCGTATTGTCGACTATCATGCCTCTTATAATCTTTCACAATTTGTTTTAGGCGGTCATATTTATAATCCCAGTCTAATGTATCCTTTTCCTCATGTATTCGACAACCAGAACAAATTCCATCATCATCAATTACCAGACCAAGAGAATGGTTTGTTGTATACAAACACCTTTTACAAGCTATTAGCTCACTCACTGACCACCTCTATACTTGATCGGTAAACTTCAGGCCTTATAGAGATTTCATTCAAATTTAACTTATAGTTTTGCAGCGAATGTTCTTTATAATTCAAGGAATTCCCTATCGCTACAGCCGATATGCAGTCCATCTTGAGTAAAGATAACATTTGTTCAGAATCATTAATTCCTCCAAAGGCAATTATTGGCGTTGAAATATCTTTAAAATAGCCTAACAAATTTACATTGAATCCGGCCGAACTACCTTCATTTTCTTTGTCTATCAATAGAATTTCAGAAACAGCATCAGATTCAAATAAATATTTGACATTACTTGACAATCCAACAACTCTACTTGAACGATAATCAAACCACTCTGCCCCCCTATCAAATACAGCCATCGGCATACTGGCGACAATTGCTTGCGCACCCAGTCGATAAGATATATTTTTAATTTCATTTACATTGTCTATCAGTAATGAATCAATGCTAATTCTATCGGCTCCTGTTTTAATAACAGCAGTGGCATCTTTTTCGTTTCTTATTCCACCTGCATAAGTAACGGGTGTTGAAAGCCCTAATTCTGATATTTTTTCCAGTAACCTAAAATCAGGCCCCAATTGACCATCACTTCGATCAATCACCTGAAGCAATATTTCATCAATTCCCCATCGATCAAGGTTCTCTAAAATACATTCTATTTTGCCAACGGGTAAATAACGTGTATAACCAAATGACTGTACCACCCAGCCTTGTTTTATCGTCACCACGCCTATAATTCTTTTTCTAAGCATGATTTAACTCCTTTAATACGCTCTTCAAAATATTCAACCCTGATAGTTGACTTTTTTCTGGATGAAATTGAATACCATATATATTATCCCTACGAACAATTGCGACGATTGGTCGCTGTAGACGAGTAATGGATACCACATATTTATCTGGCGCTTTGAATTCAAATGAGTGGTTAAAATAAAAGCTGTCACCGTAGGCATCTTTCATGAATGAAGCTTTTTCTCCATAACTTTCAAGGCTGTTCCAACCTATGTGCCATTTTGGCTGATCGAGCTGAGTGACTTTCCCCGGTATTAATTCTAGCCCACGCGTTAAGGAATGCTCATACGATGCTTCAGATAAAAGTTGCATCCCTAAGCAAATCCCAATTATTGGTTTTCCTTCGAATGCCCACTTTCGAATTAAAGTAACCAAATCTAGTGCATGTAATGATGCCATTGCCGTCGAAAACGCTCCTACACCAGGGAGTATTAAAAAATTAATATGCTTAAAATCGTCTGCTTTGGACACTAATCTTGTTCTATAACCTAATTTAACGAGTGACATCCGTACTGAAGCGCAATTACCAGAACCATAGTCCACAATACCAATAGTCTCGTTTTTCATAGACCCACTCCAACTTTAAACTTTCGTGTTATTTTTCCTGAAGCGTCTAAATAAAATAACTCTCTATTTAAAGAGCCATGAACTTTCTCCCAAAATTCCTGAATATTTATTCCGATATAATTACAAAAATCACTTATATAGTTATCTCCACATGCATCATCATATTGTTCGACTAGTGATATCGCTTTTTTTCGCGTCATTGTTCCCAAACGTATTTCTTCATTAACGTAATCGGTGACTCGACCAAAGCCAAATTTATAATATTTAATCATTTGATTTAACGTCACCCAATCTTCATCTAAAGCGGTAACACCATACAAATCGCCAGTATTCTCCACACTGTCGTCACGAATATTTAACCCCTCTAAACATGAATACGCAGCATTATTTACCAACGACCAGTCCCCTAGAAACCAGCCAAGATAAACAATTGAAATACCTAAGCGCTCAAATTCCTCTAGTGTAGGGTATAAATATGGAATAAGATCACCATTATCACCATGCATCTCTTTAATCCAATCTAATGCACCGCCCGATAAGGTATTCATATTTCTTAAATTATTACCATCGTAGCCTGTCCTCCCCAACGTTTTAAGGTCGCCTAATTGCAACCCTGGGTTCTCACCCCAAAATATTAATGGAATGCCATAGCGTATCGCCAACTGTGGTACAGAGCTAAATAATGCCAGCTCTGTTGATCTCGCCCAATTCGTGAATCTAGAAAAGCTATACCCCATTAGCTTACGCCACGTCTGAGGAGCTGGAGAAACTACTACACAATCAAAGCCTAAATTAATAAGCTGAGAGATATTATCTACACCTCGCTGAGTAACTTGTTCTGGCGGATAAGATAAGCAAGCTAACAAAGGGTTTAAACCAAGTTTATCTCTAACATATAGGGCTTGACGAGTGCTATCTTTACCTCCGCTAACGCCAATAATGCAATCGAAATTATTCTTTTTACTGATTGGGACCTTAAGTAATAAATCTTGCAATATTTCATAGCGCTCATTCCAGTCAACGTGCTTTAATTCTTGGAAATAATGACAAGCAGGACAAATTCCCTCTTCAGTAAAAACGGTATTTGGACGGGTATCTGGTTGTAAACAGTTTTGACAATATTTCATATACATCTTCCAGATTCTTGACTATAAACGACTAATATATTCAATCTTATTATGAGGCAAGATTGGTTCCATAATTTCATTTGGGTAAAAACTAAGAGTCGGAATTGAAAGAGAAATAGAATATACCAAAACAGATGATTGATAACCAATAACACACAAGGATCGCGCTAAGTCGTTTTCCAATGAATCAGTGCTGATTTTTATGTCAAACGTACGAATAAGGCCTTTAATAAGGTAGTCAATTCTTGTTTCTGATTTAGAAGGATGGTCTCGTAAAATTATATTAAAATTACTTGAATACGTTTTTATAAGGTATTTTATTAAGATATCGTACGCTTTAACTATTGAGTAACTAGTTCTAATCGGCTCCAAACAAATTAATATGTATTTTTTTTTGAACGAACATCTTGATATATTTCGTTTTAAATCTGATAAATGTCTATTTCTAATATAACGATAAGTTATCGATTTATTTAAAAATTCTTTTTTTGCGATTAATTTTGCTTCTTTATCTGCCACCCAAATTTCATCTGGTAAGTATTGCCGGTTATTCATCAAAAAACGTGACCCATAATTGGCCCAATGATCTAAATAACTAACTGTATATATTTCTTTTTCTCTTGCTTCTTTTATAGCCATTAATTCAAAACTGGTTTGCCAACCTGTTGACGTTATAACTCTCTTAATACCATCCCATTGACTGTACTCTGAGTACTCTAATAATGGTAACACATCCATGAATATGTCAATTGCAGGGCCCTTCAAACAATATACAAAGTCAATTTTTGACGCCCAATCTCGGCACCACTTAGAAAGTAAAAATGCACCTCCAGCATCGTGACTAACAATCAGCGTTTTAGATAAATTCATCTTTCAATAAACCATATTCAACGACATTTTTAAATTCACCACCGGAAAATAATGCGCCTCGTCTTAAACCTTCTTTTATAAAACCTAGTTTCAAAGATAATTTGCACATAGCAACATTACACTCTAAACACCCTAAATATAGGCGCTTCAAATTAAGATAAACAAAACCATGATTAATAATTAATTTAGATGCAATATAAGCGTACCCTTTCCCCCAATAATCTCTATTTCCAAATAAAAAGGCAATTTCAGCCGATTGATTAAAATGATCAATATTTTGCAAGCTTATATTACCAATATGTTTATTATCTTGAATACTATAAATCGCAAAGACCAGTTGATTGGACTCTGCCTCTAAGTTTTCAACATATTTACAAATAGATTGAAATGTTTTTGGCTTTGACCAATGTGAGTTATATTTATTAACATTTTCGTCTAAAAACCAATATGGGTAGTCTCCATCAAGTTCAGATATAGTTAACCGTTTAACTCCTATATCATCTTTTTGGTATATAAAAGACGTCATAACTTACAGTCCTGCCATACGGACACCATTGTATTTGCTATCCAACGGCATTCCTCATCATTCATATCAAACATACTAATTAATAAGCCAACAAATTTCTGATCTTGTAGTTTTTCTGACACAGGACACACCCCTAGGCCATAACTTTGGTTATTATCTGAAAAACACCAAGGATAATTTTTTCCAAATGCTATTTTGTCTTCATACATTGGTAATCTGTGTACATTTACATAGCCTTTCATCAACCCTGGAACGCCCAAATCCTTTAATTTATCAAGCCAACAAGATCTTTGCTTAGACGTGCCTTTAAGAGATATGGGTAAAACATAAAATGCATGAGAAGAGTTATTCTCTATAGTCGCTATTTTAAAGTCAGTTTCTCGGCATAGTATTGAATTAACTATTCTAGATTTTTTTTGGTTTATTTCTAATAACATCGGAAGTTTTTTTAGTTGTTCTCTACCAATTGCAGCCTCTATTTCTCCCATTCTAAAATTGAATCCAACCATATTCGTTAAGTCCTTAACAGGACTATTAACTACGCTTACCTCTGCATGATTACGGATCATCTTCATTTTCAAACATAATTCTTCATCATCTGTAATGCAAAAACCGCCTTCCCCAGTATGTATATGCTTATGATAATTTAAACTAAAGCCACCAATATCCCCCCATGTTCCACAATACTTTTCTTTGTATTTAATACCAGGCGATTGAGCCACATCTTCGATCATTTTCAGGTCGTAATTTTTACAAATGTCATTCAACTCCTCCAATTTTGCCCCATGTCCGAAAATATCTGTCACCACAATTGCCTTTGTTTTATGTGTCAACTTATCCATTACAGACAAAGGATCTAAACCATAAAATTTAGGTTCAATATCTGCAAACACCGGAATTCCACCCCATATAATTATGGCCGTAGCCGTTGCACTCATTGTCCACGGTGAAACAATAACTTCATCACCTGGTTCAATACCTATTGCACCTATGGCCGCAATCAAACCTGATGTTAACGAATTAAATGATATAGCGTATTTCGTTCCAAAATAGGATGCTATTTCATTTTCAAATGCTTTAATCTCTTTTCCACCGTGAAAATCATCACCCCAACCACCGATAAAAGATGATAAGCAACCTGAATCAATCACACGTGATACAGCGTTCTTTTCTTCTACCCCTATTGGATTGTAACGCGACCACTGCCTCATATACTGCCCTCTGCTTTTGATAACCACTGCTGTGCCGAGTAGGCGAGATCAAAACTATCATCTGTCATTAAGCCACTCTCAACTTGTATCATTCTTTCATATACTTCACTGTAAACAACAGCTTGGTAATTATTGAATTCATCATCATTAAATTTATGGACATTCATTTCTAAATCAATATAAAAACTATTTCGCCCACCATTTAAATAATACAATGCTCCAAACTTTGACTTAACTACTAAGCTATTCTCCTCTAACTCTATAATAGAAGGTTGAAAAATAGCACTTCCTTTATCAAAAATAAAAGCATGAGATATTATTTTATTACCCAGCAAACTTTTGAAAGATCTACATTCACCTAAATACCTCAACAGAAGAGAAAAAAAATGAATACCGTTATGTAAGAGTCCTTTATTATAAGTTACTGTTATTTCACAACAATCATCAACCAACAACAAGGCTAGATAGTGATTTATTTGATACTGATATAATCTAAATAGGTTAACCATTATTCTTCGATGCTGTTGAACATCGTTATAAATTGAGTTTAGATCTTCCTGATTATTAACCAGCGGTTTCTCCATTAACATCATCTTAAAATTTCTTAATTTTGAATATTCTAATATACTTTTATAGTTCTCATAGTGATACTCTGTTGGACTAGCTATTACAACCAAATCTATATTTTCAGTAATGGCCGCCACGGCTTTATCTATATCCTCGTAAGCCTGGCAATTATTAATTTCATGAAATAATTTTCTATTTTTCTCATCTGGGTCCACTGCACAAACGATGTTAAAGCGAGCATCACGATTTAATGCCTTAACATGAGTTAAAATCACATTCGAATTACGATAATCGTATAGCATGGCTATGTTACCTAAGCCAACAATCAAAACACTATAGACCATACTTATCTCTCCAATATCAAGGGACGTGTTATTAAATTAGCAATCTATTTCATCCCAGCGAACTGCAGTGCCTTTACTGATATCTTTGTTCACTTTTCTTCCAATTATTTCCTCTTTGTATTTAGGTGCGATACCGAATCCAGGCCTAATACATCTAACATTTTCACTGGTAATTAGCTCTCCATTTTTAATATCACAAATAAAATACAACGATCGTCTAAATATAAGATTCGACTCTTCTGATTTTTTTCTTTCATAACCTGCACAACCTAATGACCGCCATGCATCTTTACCTGAAGAACATAATGCCACTAATTCTTTGGGCTCTATTGAAAACTCGCTATCAGGGCCTTTGTCGTTACGATCAAGCGTAAAGTGCTTCTCTATGAATGAAGCCCCTAAAGCAATCGAAGTAATCGCAGCCGTCAAACCTAGCGTATGATCTGATAATCCAGACACTTGATTGAAGTGGCGACTTAAATCAGGGATTGTCCTTAAATTTGACTCACTTATAGGTGCCGGATAAGCACTCAAACAATGCAACAAAATTAACTCACAACAACCATTAGATTTTGCCATATCAACGGCTTCGGTAATTTCAGGTAAACTTGCCATACCAGTTGACATTATTATTGGCTTTCCCGTTTTAGCCACATATTTAATAAGAGCTAAATCAATTAGTTCAAATGATGCTATTTTGTATGCTGGAGCATTCAGGCTTTCTAATAAGTCCACCGCTGTTTCATCAAATGGAGAGCTAAAACACGTAATATTAAGTTTTTTTGCATATTGAAATAATTCATAGTGCCATTCAAAAGGCGTATGTGCACTTTCATATAAATCATAAAGCTTGCGGCCTTCCCACAAACCATCTTTAATTAAAAAATCATCATTGTCTGAGTCGATTGTCAATGTATCTGGAGTGTAGGTTTGAAGTTTTACTGCATCAGCACCAGATTCAGAGGCCGATTTGATAAGCGCTTTGGCTTTGTTGATATCACCATTATGATTAGCAGATATTTCAGCCACAATATAAGGAGGATAGTTAACTCCTATCTTTCTTTTATTTATTTCTACATGAATATCAGACACTAAAGAGGTACCTTTTCAATCTTCAATAGGAATTTTTCACCTTTATGATAAAAATAAGCAGGATAACGATCCGGGTCGCAAACTCTTAATAAATTAAACTGATTTATTATCGTATCACTGGTATCAATTTCGCTATCAAGTGGGCCTCTTTTTTTGTAGTAACTAGAATCACCTACTTGCTTATAAGACGTAATACTCCCACCGCTTTCTATCAACCATTTAATCATATCGATATGAGCGCCAAATATTTTTATATTTATATCTGCAAACAGATCTGATTCACTTATTAAAACGGGGATTTTATGCCAAATATCACCAGTATCAACATCATCTTCTGCAACCAACAAAGACAAGGTTAATTCATTCTTTCCTTCTAATATTTGCCATACATACGGGCTCCAACCTCGCCCCCGAGGCAAATCAGATGCATGCATCACTAAAGTATGCTGATATCTAGACACTACATCTTTTTTTAGAATTTGATTACATGAAACTAATAATAAATACTCTCCACCGGTTAATTTATTTCTATCTGTTATTAATTTTATACGACTATTTTCTGATAAAATCCAATCTCCAATAATTTTTAAAAATGGGTGATTTGGGCTATCGCAAAATACTGTTATATCCATTATTGCATCCCTCTATGCACGATAGGATTCTAGAAACACCTTTTCCATCACATATATTAAAAGCGTTTTGTGACATAATTTTCCACCATGAAAAGTCACCGTTCAAAATAGCATGTAACTCATCAAACAACTCTTCTTTGTTAATACATTTTGATGCACCTGATTCATGCAAAGATCTGGCTATAAATTTTTGATTATCAGCCGACAAGATCCCAATCGACGGCAGCCCAAGCAAGCACCTTTCCCATGATGAGCCACCATAACTCCCTATTGCAAAATCACACCTTAAAATTATAGAAGCCATTACCTCGGTATCTATGTGAACACGAATATTTCTTGATTTATTCCTCTTAAATTTTTCCAAACACGAGTGATTACTTCCAATAACAATCTCTATGTCAATTTCACTGAAATTATTAGTTATCATATCAAAAGCAAGTTCACTGTATCCTTTTGGATCAGTGCCACCAAAATTAATTAAAATCGTTTTTATTTTTTTTGTTTTTTTCCTTTTTTCTTTTGCTAAGTCAATTAATTCAGGAAATTCATTTCTTAAAATACAATACTGCGCGCCGACCAACAACACTGTTGAACCATCGATATAGTCCAAATAATCATCACCTAATCGCCCATATTTACTATCAATTAAAATATCACATGCGTGAGCTCTATTGGCTAAATCATCAATAACAATTATAAGCCCCACTTTAGGCTTAACTAACTTCTCCCACACCTCATCCAACCCATAATGATCAACAATCAATAAATTCGCAGCATGCTTTATACTACTCAAACTAGCTTTCGCATCATCAATTTGAGTCGAGCCAACCCAACCTTCATACTCACTCAACCCAATAAAAGATGAATCGATATCCAGCAATGATACGCCATGTCCATGCTGCTCTATAATTTTGTGTATAGAACCCTTATGCTGCTTACAAATAAAATGACAATCCCAATCATTTTTTGATAAACCATCTGCCAGCGCAATGCAGCGCATCACATGACCAACACCCATACAATGAGCGCTATCTACTCTAAAAAAAGCGATATTACTCATTATGGATTAAGGTATATAACATTTCGGCTTGTTTCCAATCTTCTTCTGTATCAATATCCTGAGCCCTAATTCGTGAAATAACAAGCGGGTATGATCCTTTAGCTAAAAGCGGCTTAGAGGCTAGCCACGATTCTTTTTTACCCCAATAAAACTGACCAACGTCATGATACTTTACTTCTAAGTCTTGTGATCTAACCGCCCAATTATCAGGGTTATTCATTTCAATAAAACCAGAAGTGTTAAATTTTAAGCTTCTCTGTATTGGGTAAGCATAAGTCGTAACGGGCAATACATAGTCACATTTTTTTTTAACCAATAATCTTTCTGAATCGATTAAATCGTTAATTGAAATAAAAGGCGCTGTTGCATAAATACAACATACATTCTCTATCTTTAATTTTGTTTCTAACAAGTATTCTATGGCGTGTTTAACCACTGGCACGGTAGCAGTATGATCATCGGCCAATTCTTTGGGGCGAATAAATGGAACTTCAGCTCCGTATTTCTTAGCTATCCCTGCAATTTCATAATCATCAGTTGATACAATTACCTTACTGAAACACTTACTATTTATCGCAGCCTCGATAGAATAGGCAATCATTGGTTTATCAAAAAAAGGTTTTATATTTTTTCTGGGTATACGTTTACTTCCACCACGAGCAGGAATAATGGCAACATTCATTACAGCATTCCTTTTAAAATATAAATCACAGTGGTTTGCTGCTCTGTAGTCATATCTGAGAACACTGGAATACTCATTGATTTTGAATAGTACTCATTTGCGTTATCGCACATTACTTTTGGGTATTTATTTTTATAATATGGCTGACTATAAATGGGAATATAATGTAAATTTACGCCTACCCCCTTCTTCCTTAATGCTTCAAATATAATTTTATGTTTTTTA
>MAAA01014205.1_pt1 | contig 17844 bp, 14 predicted proteins | sample 1115971 | NCBI WGS metagenome assembly MAAA01 (sample SAMN04961123, study PRJNA320927) | seawater metagenome | isolation source: sample BD02T6 sea water enriched with oil for 6 days | place: USA:Gulf of Mexico | collected 2013-07-27 | reverse complement strand
GAAGTTACATTCGCCATGGAGGTGAGCATTAAACGTTCATTTTGGAAGTTAGCCATGATGGCAAAAAAACCCGTATTTTCGACACCTATCAGGTTTTCAACGGGCACTAGGCAATCATCAAAAAACAACTCGGCAGTGTCAGACGCCCACCAGCACATTTTTTTAAGGCTCTTGCCGGTGGTAAAGCCCGGCGTGCCCTTTTCAATCATCAGTAAGCTAATACCGCCATAACCCTCACCGCCGGTGCGTACCGCCACCGTATAAAAGTCAGCACGAATACCCGAGGTGATAAAGGTTTTGCTGCCGTTCACTTTATAAAACTCACCGTCTTTGGTGTTGATTTTTTCGGCACGTGTTTTAAGAGCCGCCACGTCCGAGCCACCACCGGGTTCGGTGATAGCCAGCGCCGCAATTTTTTCACCGCTTAGTACTCCTGGCATCACCTTATCTTTAAGCGCTTTACTGCCCCACTTGGCGATGGGCGGCAAGGCAATATCCAAAGAATTTAAGCTGGCAATTAAACCGCCACTGCCACAACGCATAAGCTCTTCACTGGCCACTAGATGATGAAACACATCCCCTGGAGTACCGCCATATTCTTCGTCATAACCCAGACCAAAAAAGCCTGCAGCGCCTGATTTTAAGTACAAGTCACGGGGAAAACTGTTTTGCTCTTCCCAATCATCCACATGGGGCAGGATCTCTTTTTCCACAAAACGGCGTACACTGGCGCGTAAAGCTTCGTGAGTTTCATCAAAGTAGGGAGGTGGAAGCTGTGACATATCATTTCCTTAATTATTTTAAGACGGGTTTTGGTCTGTCTGACGAAGGCAATGAATAAATAATAGGCGGCTATAGACTTAGAAGCATTGGATGAGGTGCCAAATTAATTGGTTTAGGTGCCATAAACAGTTTCATGAAAACAGACTGAATGAATAGTGTTCATTAAAGGTGCCCTAAAACTTATAAACGGCATTCAGAGGGTGAACAACCGTGCCAGCTTTTGAAAGCCGTAGAAAAAGATGATGAGTCTCCATAACCCAGAATAAACGCAATACTTGTGACCCCCATACTCTTATCGGCCAAAAACCTTAAAGCCATCTGGTATCTTAAATCCTGCACAACATGCTGAAAGTTAGTTTCACGATCGGATAAACGTCTCTGCAGAGTGCGCCGTGACACCCCCAAGTCTACAGCCACAGAATCTATGCTCATGTCTCCGCTGGGTAATTCACAGACGATACTTTGGCGTAATGCGCGCAGGAAACTATCACCTGGCATACTGGCCACGTATTCTTGCCAAGGATTGGCCAATTCCGAGTCTTCATTAACGGCTTGAATCAGTTTAAAGTCCAGGGACTCCATTTCAAAATACAAAGCACTGTAAGCCTGATCAAATTTAAGGTTTTCACCAAAGCACTGCTTTAATACCGTCAGATCCTGAGGTTGAGGATACGTAAATTGCGCCTTGGCAATGGTAATAGGCTGCAAACATATGGAGTTCAAAATAGAATTTGCCGTGCTAAGAATCATATCTATAGTATAGCGGCCACTGACTTCAACCGGTACTAGGGGTCGCCATTCACTGCGCAGCTGCCCGCCATCCCTGACAATAACCGCCTTACCTAAATCTCCATACAACTCCAACACACTGGACATCATATTGAGCCATTGGCGCAAAGACGTGCAAATACTGGACAGGTACAACAGCAGGTTCACCATATTCAGATAAGCTGCTCGGCCAACAAACAGGCCTAGGTCTTCGTTGCCCGCCAACGTGGCAATTTCTTTATTGAGTGCGTAAAGAGGCGCTACTGGCATTTGGTATTCGGGCGTGTCTAACCATTTTTTTTCAATGCCTCCTGACTTACACCAAGCCGTTCCGCCACTTGAAGAATATGTTTTGCCTGTTTGGCAGGTACTTGCCAGTTTGGGTCTATTTTAGAGTGTTGATCCATGGCCAAATATTACGTTTTAATGGGTTTGAATTCCAGTAAGAAGTAGAACCAAGATCGAATGCAATTGCAGAGACTTTAGACCCCTTTACAGCGGACGCATCCACACAAAAACGGCCGTCTAAAAATAGAAAAAGGCAGCACTTGAACAAGTGCTGCCTTCTGATTGCACACTTACAATTACAGCGTGCCTTCCACTTCAAGCAACAATTGACGACCTTTCACCTGATCCCCTTTGCTTACCATAATGGACTTAACCACGCCGCTCATGTCAGCCTTCATGGCATGCTCCATTTTCATGGCTTCTAAAATCACTAGAGTCTGACCTTTTTCAACCGTCGCACCCTCTTCTACCAACACGTCTATGATACCACCGTCCATACTGGCTTTAATCAAGCCAGAACCGGCGCCATCCAATGCCGCCGCCGGTGCGTGAGTTTTATCTTGCACACACACACAACCTTCATGACTACTAAGGTATAAATCGCCTTCTGGGTTTAAAGCAAAGCTGATGCTTTTCTTAATGCCGGCATGACTATAGACCAACTTCTGTTCTTGCAACTCAATCAGCGAGAAATCAAAGGTACTTTCTTGCGCCTGCACACTAAACTTTTGCTTAACCGCATCAACTACTGTAATGGCCACTGCGTGTTTTTCACTGCAGTGCTCAAGATCAAACCAGGTAGGTGCAGGGTTAGAATTACGCCAAAAAGCACGTTCACCGGCTTGTACGTTGCCAAGCGCAGAGCTTAAATAAAACAACCATGCGCTTAACGCTTGCTGCTCGGTATTAAGTGCATGAGGGCTCAGGGTTGGGTCATTGGCAAAATCATTCTCAATGAATGAGGTGGTGGCGCCTCCTTGAGCAAACACAGGGTGCTTCACAATATTAAATAAGAAGCCGCGATTAGAGCGTACGCCTAATAATTCAAGGTTTTTAAGGCTGGTCATTAATTTACGACGAGCTTCATCGCGGGTAGCACCGTGAGCAATCACCTTTGCCAGCATAGGGTCGTAATAAGGGCTCACCACTTGACCCTGTTGAATGCCCGCATCCATGCGCAAACCATCACCTTCACGGTAAAACCAGGTTAATATATTACCGGTTTGAGGCATGAACCCTAAAGCAGGGTCTTCGGCGTATAGGCGTACTTCCATGGCATGACCATTAAGTGAAATATCCTTTTGTTGCAAAGGTAATTTAGCACCAGCTGCCACCATTAACTGCCAAGACACTAAATCTACACCGGTTACCAGTTCGGTTACTGGGTGCTCTACCTGTAAACGAGTATTCATTTCTAGGAAATAGAAATTTCCGTCATCGTCGGTTAAAAATTCTACGGTACCGGCACCCACATAATCACAGGCTTTGGCCGCGTTCACTGCTGCCTCCCCCATCCGTTGGCGCAAGTCTTCGTTTACAAACGGTGATGGTGCCTCTTCAACCACTTTTTGATGACGGCGCTGCACCGAACAATCACGCTCTCCTAAATACACACAGTTACCGTGACGGTCGGCAAAGACTTGAATCTCAATGTGGCGCGGGGACATGACCGCTTTTTCCAAGATCATCTCGTCACTGCCAAAAGCATTTAAGGCTTCAGATTTTGCAGTTTTTAATTGAGCAGAAAATTCTTCTTCACTCATGACCAAACGCATGCCGCGTCCACCACCACCTGCGGTGGCTTTCACCATAATAGGGAAGCCAATTTTTATGGCTTCATCTAATAAAGTCTCTTCATCTTGGGCTTTGCCTTCGTAGCCCGGAATACACGGCACACCGGCACTGATCATTTCAATTTTGGCTAAACGTTTGTTGCCCATTAACTCTATGGCTTTTGGATCAGGACCAATAAACGTAATATTATTTTCTTGGCAGGCGGCACAAAACTCAGTGTTCTCGGATAAAAATCCGTAACCTGGGTGTACCGCGTCAGCACCGGTTTTAAGGCAGGCTTCGATTATTTTTTCGATCACTAAATAACTTTGGTTAGCCTGGGGAGCACCCAAACACACTGCCTCATCGGCAAAGGCCACGTGAGGCGCATCTTTGTCGGCTTCACTGTAAACCGCCACGGTGTCATAACCCATAGCCTTGGCCGAACGCATTACACGTAATGCAATCTCACCTCGGTTGGCCACTAAAACTTTAGTAAAGTCGCCGTTACTTTCTTTATTTATTTCGCTCATATTTTTGCCCTTTTATTCGTTGATTTACCGCATCTACGCCCAAGGGGCCGGCTTCTTTTGTACAAACGCCATAGTACCTGCCGTGCCTTCACTGCCCTGCACTGCTGCACTGAAGGCCTTGGCGGCATCTTCAATCAAACTTTCTGCTTCATGTTCAGCGGCTTTTAACATTAACTTTTTAGTGATGGCATTGGCACCTGGTGCACATCGCTTAACACTGTCTAGGGTTTGACCCAGTAAACGCTGAACTTCGTCTTCGTCCTTGGCGTAAAAATGAGAGATACCAAGCGATACCGACTCCTCTCCACCAAAACGACTACCCAATAAAGCTAATCGACGTGCCTGAGTTAAGCCAATTCGTTTCACCACAAATGGCGCGATTTGCGCAGGAGGAATACCCAGCGTGGTTTCTGGCATGGCGAACTGGGTACTGGCGGTGGCAATGGCCACGTCGGTTACACAAGCCAAACCAAAACCACCACCTAAAACGGCACCATCCAAAATCGCTATCACCACCTGAGGCAATTGATTCATTTGTAAAATTAATTCACCAAATGTTTTGTTTAAGTCAAAAAACGGATCGCTATCGGATTTTGCTGCACTGGCGCGGGCGCTCGCCATGTCTTTAATATCGCCGCCGGCGCAGAAGCTACCCCCTTCACCGCGTAATACCACAGCGCGTACCGACAGATCTTGCTCTAAAAAAGTAAATACCTGACTCAGTTCTTTCACCATGGTAAGGCTCATAGCATTACGTGCCTGTGGGCGATCCAGAGTTAAGTATAGAACGTGATCTTCGCGCTCTAGTTTAATGGCGGTGTAGGCTTGTTCTAACATTTTAGTATCCTGTTTATGGCCTCTTTCTAAATATAGAGAGAAGGCGCTGACAGACAATGGATTATTGATTCTTCAGTAAACCACTGAAATTTAGTCCGTGGTGTCTGTGAAATATTCAATCCGATCATTGGCTTTAATAAGTATTTATGAAAAAACTATCGTGCTTTTTTCGGTAATATATCCATGTACTTACAAATAATGCCCAACATGATTTCGTCGGCACCACCACCAATAGACGCCAAACGACCATCACGATAGACCTGAGATACTGGGTTATCTGTGGTGAAGCCCATGCCACCCCAGTACTGCAAACAGCTATCAGACACCTCACGGATCAGGCGACCGCCTTTTAACTTACACATGGAAGCTAATTTGGTGACATCTTGCTTGTTGATCATTAGATCGGCAGCGCGATAGGTTAAGGCACGAAGCGCTTCAATTTCGGTTTGTAATTCGGCCAAACGAAAATGTACCACCTGGTTATTAATAATGGGCTGACCAAAGGTCTTGCGCTCGCGAGTATATTCAATGGTTTTTTCTACACACATTTCTAATGAATGTAAGCTGTTAGCTGCGCCCCATAAACGTTCTTCCTGAAACTGCAACATTTGCAACATGAAGCCTGTGCCTTCGGCACCGATGCGATAGCGCTGCGGTACACGTACATCATCAAAAAATACAGGTGAGGTATCGCTGCAACGCATGCCGATCTTATCGATTTTTTCACCCACCGTAACACCCGGAAGATTGGCAGGCACGACAATTAGCGACTTATTTTTGTGAGGTTTATCATCACTGGTATTGGCTAACACACAAAAGAAATCCGCATGCTGAGCATTAGTGATCCACATCTTAGAGCCATTAATAATGTAATCATCACCTTCTTTTTTGGCAGTGGTTTTAAGACCTGCCACGTCGGAACCCGCGCCGGTTTCAGATACCGCAATGGACGCCACGTATTCACCGGCAATGGCAGGCTTTAAAAACTCTTCTTTTAGTTCGTGAGAACCAAACTTAGCGATGGCCGGTGTTGCCATATCGGTTTGAACACCTATGGCCAACGGCACACCACCACAACCGGCGTGTCCCAAAGCTTCGGCGGCATACATGTTATAAGAATAATCCAAGCCTAAACCGCCGTACTTTTCTTCTTTGTTGATGCCTAATATTCCTAGGTCACCCATTTTTTTGAATACTTCGTGGGCGGGGAAAAAACCCGCTTTTTCCCACTCAGGAACATGGGGGTTAATTTCGTTTTCGACGAAGTTTTTAACGGTACGGTAAATTTCTTTGTGTTCTTGAGTAATGATCATTTTACGATTCCTAATAAATTATATGTAAAAAATAAATATACGATGACAAATATTCTGGCCAAATCTACAAACGGGCCACGCCAAATTTACTGCTATTCAACGTTCTAACTTTTGCTTCATTACAAATACTTAAAATATAGCCCAACAAGCGACGGGTATCTCTTGGGTCAATGATGCCGTCATCCCAAATACGCGCTGTACCAAACAGACTCGTTGAGCCTGCATCAAGTTTTTGCGCGGTGGCGGTTTCGATCATGTCCAACATTTTAGGGTCCGCCTCTTTGCCCATCTTAAGATGTTTAGCTTCGGTAACAATACGCAACACTTTACCTGCCTGTGCCCCACCCATTACGGCGGTACGACTGTTTGGCCAAGCAAAAATAAACGTTGGGTCTAAACCACGGCCACACATGGCATAGTTGCCGGCGCCGTAAGAGCCACCTACATTGATACTAATTTTAGGCACAGTGGCATTGGCCACCGCCTGAATCATTTTAGAGCCGTGCTTTATCACGCCATCTTGTTCACTCTGGGTACCCACCATGAAGCCGGTAGTATTATGAATAAACAAAAGCGGTGTACGGCTTTGCTCGCACAGTTGAATAAACTGCGCGGCCTTAGCAGCACCTTGAGCAGTGATGGGGCCATTGTTACCTATGATGCCCACCGCATGTCCTTCAACCTTTATACGCCCACACACAGTTTGCGCATCAAAGTCATTTTTAAAATCTAAAAATTCAGAACCATCGGCTATGCGAGCTAATATTTCGCGCACATCATAAGGCTGTTTATTGTCTGCTGGTACCACACCAATGAGTTCGTCGCTTGAGAATTCCGGTTGAGCGTAAAGCTTGCTCTTTAATACACTGGCATCCGTTAGCTGATCATTCCAGTCTAAATTGGCCATAATTTCACGGGCAATACGAATGCCGTCGGCATCATCTTCGGCTAAATACTCTGCGGTGCCGGCCACTTGAGCATGCATTTCGGCGCCGCCCAATTCTTCATCTGTGGCCACCTCACCTGTGGCCGCTTTTAGTAATGGCGGGCCCGCTAAATACATAGTAGCCTTGCCACGAACCAGAACCACCCAGTCAGATAAGCCGGGTTGATAAGCACCTCCCGCGGTGGCACTGCCGTGTACTACCGTAATTTGCGGCAGACCCATGGCCGACATGCGAGCTTGATTGGCAAAGGCTTTAGCGCCTTTAACAAAAATATCGGTGGCGTAATTTAAGTTGGCACCCCCACTTTCGCTAAGACTCACTACCGGTAATTTATTTTCTTTTACGATTTCTTGAATACGCAACGATTTATCCAGACCCGCCGGAGAAATAGTCCCGCCCTTAATCGCGCAGTTATTCACCACCACCATGCAGCGCACACCCGATACGTAACCAATGCCAGCAATAATGCCACCACCGGCACCGCTGCCGTCTTTATCGTCGTGCATCTTGTAACCCGCTAACGCCATCACTTCCATGAAGGGAGTACCGGCGTCTAGCAAACGGTTAAGCCGTTCACGGGGTAACAGTTTTTTACGTTTAATAAATTTTTCTTTGGCGGTTAATTCTTTTTCCACCACTTTTTGTTCGATACCACGAAATTCATCAATAGCCGCCTGCATAAACTCAGTATTGGCTTTAAAATTGTCACCGTGTGTATCAATTTCTGATTCTAGAACTGGCATATCTTATGCTCCTTCTTTTTCGGCCATGTCTTTCAACACATCCGGCATAACCGCACGATGAAAACCGTTGTACGCTTCATTATTTTTAGCCTTAGGCAAAGGCCACATACGGCTACCCTGGGATGCCGCACCATCGATGCGCAAAGTGGCACCACTGACAAATTTAGCCGCGTCACTTAACAAAAAGCTTACCGCCCCACTCACTTCAGATTCTGTTCCCATGCGCTTAAGAGGGACTGCATTTTCTAACTGAGGAATAATCGCTTTAGCGGCGCCATCGTAAGTGTCCATACCGCTGGAGATAATCCAGCCAGGGGCGACAGCGTTCACACGCACACCAGACTGACCCCATTCGAAGGCGGCAGTTTTAGTGATGTTTTCCATGCCCGCACGTGCCGCACCAGAGTGAGCCATGCCTGGCATGCCTCCCCACATATCAGCGATGATATTTACTATGCTGCCTCCGGTTTTCACCATGCTTTGGTTGTAAACCTCACGGGCAAATAAGAAGCCCCCCACCAAATTAGTGCGTACGACGGTTTCAAAACCTTTTTGGTTAATAGCGGCCATGGGCGCTGGGTACTGACCACCGGCGTTATTCAATAGACCGTGAATAACACCATGTTTGGCGATTATGGCTTTCACTGTACCTGCCACTAGTTGCTCTTCGCGAATGTCACAGGTGAAAAAATCGGCTTTACCGCCATCTTCAACTATTTCTTGTATCACTGATTGTAGTTTCTCGGCCTTGCGCCCAATAATCACCACTTGAGCGCCCAAACTGGCCAGTTCATGGGCACAGCAACGGCCGATGCCACTACCGCCGCCTGTTACGACCATAGTTGTGCCTGCAAACAAGTTCTCTTTGAATACGCTGTTGTAGCTCATGACATCCCCTTAAACCGCTTAAAGCCAATAAATACGCTGACTATTTAATGTATTCCAGGCCACTAGATAGACCTAACCACTGTATATATTTAATTTACCAAGCAAGCGCTTGGGTTGCAATAACAAATATGACGGAAATAGTGGCTAAATAGATCAATTCAATGGAATGTAGCCAAAGGTTTCAATTACAGGCTGGGGCGGATGAGAGCATATCTAGAGGGTGGCTAATGCTCGTTGGCAGCTTAGTGGAATGACTCACTTGCTAATGATTCAATTAAGGGATTAAAAATTAAAACGGCGACCCACAAGGGATCACCGATATACTGAGAGACGACTACAATGACACTTTACTTGGTTAGCAGCGGCTTCCAGTGAAATAACCCCACTAGCAACACCCATACAAAATCCACTGGGGTGGCTCGGTCTATACGCTTCAAACCCTTGTAAACGAATACCATTTCCAGAGCATGAATGGCCAAAAGGGCTAAACCAATGCGCATGATCCACATACTAGCCTCACCACCACCTAAGGGCATAAATATATTGACGACAAACGCCAGCCAAAACCCCAGCAACGCGTATTTGTTAATTTTTATAAAGTTTTTCATGTGTATTACCTCTTTTTTATTTTATTTTATTTTATTGCTTAGCAGCCAGCTAAAATTCATTCACTTGCTCTGGCGGCGTTAAAATTTGATTCAAAATACTCATATATAAATACATATTGCGCTTTTTCGTCAATTTTTGCCTTGCCAGTTCATCGCCATAAACGTTTTAAACAGCCTGCTGGTTATTATGACTGTGTTTGCACAGTCTGATCTTGTTCATCTACGCCATTAAAGTGTTTAACTACTTGAGTTTCTATCAAATTAATTCTGTCTTGGCCAAAGGTGCGAGTTTCTAAATACTTAAAGCTAGGCACACCCCACAAGTCGTGTCCGTAAAGCTCTGCTAGATTATGCTGTGCCCATACTCGCCAACTATCATTTTGTAGGTATTGTTTGGCTTCAAGCCAATTTAGACCTACGCTGCCCATAATTTTTTGCAGCCCACTATCGGTGTCGGAACGTATACCTTGAGACCACACCCCCCGAGCGTAGACTTCTAGATACTCTAAGCCTTTACCCTGTGATTGAGCGTAATTGTACATAGCATAACAATTCTCAACCCCCTTCCCTAACGGGTCGCTAATGAAACCAAAATCAATATTGTAAGCCCGAGCTTCACGTTTCGCGTCCTGGCTTATATAACTCTTTTTATTATTGGGCACTTGCATGCGCCGCATAACCATAGGCAGTACAGGTTTTACAATAAGTTCTACTTGATAATGCTCAGCCAGCTGGCGCAACCGTATCAATGCCAAATAGGAATATGGACTGCGTAACGACCAGTACATTTCTATGGGCTCTTGGTTTAACCCCCGCTCTTTAGCACGGGAAATATCATTTTGGCTCATTTGATTGCAGAAGTTTTCATGAGCTAGATTGAACATCCGCGCTTTATTATTCAGATTCACGTTTAAATCATTCAGGCGACCCTCAAGATACTGCAGTCGATCCAACCCCCAATACCATTCGCCAGCATAATGCAGCATGGCACTTAAATAGTGGCCACTGTCTTTTAGTTTAGCTTCATTGGCACGCAGGTGGTGATCATAACACTCGGCATGCTCACTCACTTGCGGGTTGGCTAAGGCTTTAATTTTAGCACTGTCACCCTGCCAATAGGCGGCAAATAAAGACAATGCGTTGTCTAAAAACCCAGGCTGCAACTCCCAATGTAATAACTGAGCCGTAAGCTGAGCATCAATCCGCCCGTTTGTACTAGCGTGATTGTCATTTTTTGTATGTGGAAAATCCAGACCATACAACGCCGCTAAATAGACGCCGTCATTATGGGCATTTTTATCCCACAAACTGGGGGCAGGATACATTTGTTTTTGGCGATGAAGGACCGTTCTAAATTCATATTTGATGGAGAATCTTTTCTGAAAATCTGCCAACACTTGCAGTAATAGATAACTATAAGGGTCATTAATACATAGATACACAGTAACAAGATGAGGCTGGTTTTTACGTTTTCTTTTTCTTTCGGCCATAAAGCGCTTTAAGCTTAATAGCCGAGAACTGAATATTACATTGGCAATGTAAGGCACTATGGGGCTAGACATGAGAACTCTCTCTTGGACAGGCCAAATATTAAGCCTGCATGTTATTCTTCTGCATGATTTTATACAGGCATCTCTTGGTTTCTACAAATTTATCCAAGCTGTCATCATAAATACATATTGACGTAGCTTTATTTGTAGCCACTTAAACCATTAACATTGGCATCATTCATATTTCTAAACAAAAGACTTTAAAGAATGTCAAATCCCCCCCTCGCTCACGTTTTTTATGTTTGTGTGCTCGTTACTCCATCGCCATAATTTATCACGCAAAGTACACAGCTATCCGTATGCTAGACCTTCAGAGAGTCAACTGCAGCGTTTATCATATTTCACAGTGAGGTTTTGTTTCGCTGTTTTAACCTCTTTGTCCAACAGGTACTGGCGCTCCCCTTGCTGATTCAACTTGTACCAGCGAATCCTTTCATCATACCGGCGAATATTATCCTTCATCCTGTGACAGGCGCGTAACTTGGCCTGCTGTCGATCTTTTATTTTTTGTTTCTCTTGTTTTTGCTGCTGACGTTGATCTTTCATGGTTTGATAAACGGCCAGAGCCTCACGATTACGCCGCACCTCAACTGATTCATTATTTTCTTTTTCATTTGCTGTAACAGCCCGTTTTTTGGGGTTTTGTTTTTCAGCTGCACTTAACACCATTGCCCGAAGTTTAAGGACTTGCTCTTGCCACTTACTGTTAGGGTATTTTTCTAGAAACCGATTGTAGGCTGGTAGCGTATTTATCAGCTTGACCTGTCGATAGGCCGATTTATCACGAAAATACACAGTGTGATTGTACCAGCTGCTATTGGGATACTTCTCTAGGAAGGAATTTAATGCCCCAACACTGCCATCTTTTTTGGCGATATCAACTGCAAGTTTATCCCTATACCAGATGGCAGTAGTATCCCATCCTGTACCACGGTATTCTTCGACAAATTGATTAAGTTGTTGTAGATCATTGCTGGCAATAACCGTATCTAGGGCTTGTTTCTTACCATCATAAGTGGGCGCCACGGCGCCAAAGGCTGGTAAAACCCATGGGCTTAATAGCGTAATACATACTAATGCCAATCTATTCATACGCTTTTCCTTAAGCTTAATATCACTCCATTCATACAAACCCAGTTTCGTTCGGAACTGGGTTATCTATCATTACTCGCTAGGGGCCGAGCTATTCGCGCGCTTTAATTGTTTTAACAATCTAGCCGGTAAATTTTTAATGGTAAGCGCATTTTCGTGGGCATTAAAGCTTACATCACTTCCCAAGGCGGCAGCGGCAAAACTTAAGGTCACATCTTTATTTTTACCACTGTAGCGAATGTAGTTTTTTAAACTTTTACGATCAGGAATAAATTCGCTTTTAGCCACCGGAGCCGTCTTAGGTTGAGTTTGATCTGCTTGTGAAATCGCCGTATTCAAACGATTCTCTTCACGCTTTTGAATCACAAACTGCTCAAATTTTTCTGGCGCTTTATCATTTATTTGGCTAGAAAGTATCTTAAACTCCACCGCTTCACCATGTTTATCCTGCTCTACGCAGTAATCCACTATATCGGTACGAGTTTGGCTGGCTTCTTCATCTGGCATAGTGGCGGTATAGGCCTCCACTATTTGTAAAAATTCTTCAGTATCTTGCTCGGTATTAACCGTGTCACTGAAGCCACTAAATTCACTAAACAGTTTCTGTACCGCCTTATCACCACGACCATAACAAAAGGTAAGATACTCTTGTTGCCCATCCTTTAATAATTCACTGGTATCTATGCATAACGCAAACCCGGTATTTGAAAAGTCTATGAAGCGGGTTTCAGTGAGCTCCATATTTGAATTAAATGCTACGTTACTTTTTTCACGTAAATGGAAAATATACAAACGTTCACCGTCGGCGATTTCTTCACTAATAAAAGCCAAAGAACCGTCCATTTCTAAACTGGTATTGTCCATTTGATCGGCATACATTTTGACTATTTTTTCTGACCATGCATGGAAATTTTGGCCATTACGTAACCAATCTAAGGTAAGGGCTTTAAAGCTAGTGACTTCAGGATTAAAACGGCCATATCGCTTGCTGGCACGCTGTACAAATATTGAACGCAACTGACTCATCACCCGCTGGCTGTAGTCATCAGGTGGCGGCTCTTGCTCACACAAAATAACCTTAGCCTCAGGTAACTGGCTGTCTTTTTCGATTTTGTGGCTAATAAAGTGGGTAACAGGCATGGGCTAATTCGATCATTAAGGAAAAACGGCCAAACATTTTAGCACGATTTACCGTAAGGCTTAGGTAAAACCCAAGTAGTATATTAAAGCTCAGCCAAACAAGCCTGAGAAGCCTATACAACCGGGTACTTTAAGGGCCTTACAGGTCAGTTTATCCATTTAACGCAGCATCCTTGTTACCGTTCGATTACTCAAGCACATAGGCTAAACTTAAAAAAGCAGCACTTTGAACTTACGGCGGCATGAAACTAGACACTGCAAACATCCTTATTGTGGATGATGATGACATCAGCCTTTCTATCTTAGAGTCTGTACTGAGCGAAGATGGCTATGCCACGACTAAAGCCACTCGTGGCCTTGAAGCCTTAAAGGTCGTTAAGGAGAATGCACCACAGCTGATATTGCTGGATATAATTATGCCGGGAATCAATGGCTACGAGGTTTGCCGCCAACTTAAAGCAGACCCAAAGACCGCTTATATCCCCGTAATTTTTATCACCTCAAACGAAAATGAAGACAGTATTTGCCAAGGTTTTGAGGCGGGCGCCCAAGATTACATACATAAACCGGTAAGGCCCATTGAGCTATTGTCTAGGGTTAAAAACCAGCTCAAATACCTTGAACACATTCAGTTAACCAAACTAATTAACGCCAATGATGAAAAAATGTCGTCATTAGAATCCATGGTGACGGTGGTGGCCCATGAAGTCTCATCCCCCTTTGGAAACCTTAAATTATCCCTAGGACATCTTGAGTCCAGTATTGGCAGCACCAAACAAGCTCTGAAACATAATTCACTTAAACAAAAAGAGCTGGAGTCATTCTTAAATGATGCCTTTGAGGCCATTCACATATCACACCAAAACATTGCACGGGCCGCTGATGTGCTCAATAGCTTTAAACTCGTGGCGATTGATCAATGTAAAAATACACCATCGGACATCTCTCTAAAAAAATACATTGAATCTATATTATTAAGCCATAAACCAAAGATAAATGAGCAATTACACCAAATACAGTTAGATATAGCTGAAAATATCATCATAACCACACAGCCTGGTGCTTTGTCGCAGGTGATCACCAATCTAATAGACAACTCCTATTTGCATGCTTTTGAAGACATACAAACAGGGGAAATAAATATCCGTTATGATCAAATACACAACCAACACCAACTAACTTATACCGATAACGGCTATGGCATAGAAAAAATTCACCTAGACAAAATATTTGACAAATACTTCACCACTAAAGAGAAAAACGGGGGTAATGGCCTCGGTATGCCCATCATAAAACATTTAATTGAAGAGGATATGCAAGGCAGCATTTCAGTGTTTAGTGAACCGCAACAAGGTGTTGAAATACGCATTACACTACCATTAGAATTTACACTCTAGCTCTATCCACTCTCACACCATTTTCTTATCACCTCCCGTATTAACTGTATATATTTACAGGCCTAAAACTTAGTGCTAATCTCACACCTATAAGCTGTATGTTCATACAGCTCTTAACATTAGCGTACAATAAGTACTGCGACCTTAAATTAAAGGGGGTAGCGACACATGAAACTTTATATCGCCGAAAAACCCAGCCTTGGACGTGCTATAGCGGCTGTATTACCCCCCCCACACAACAAACAACCCGGTTACATTGAACTGGGAAATGGTGACGTAGTGAGCTGGTGCATCGGCCACTTACTTGAACAAGCCGAGCCTGATGCTTATGACTGTACCTTCAAATCTTGGAAGTTAGAGCATTTGCCCATTGTGCCTCAGCAATGGCAACTCACCCCTAAAAGTAAAACTCGTCAACAATTAACGGTATTACGTAAGTTAGTAAAACAAGCCAAAGAAATTGTTCACGCCGGCGACCCCGATCGTGAGGGGCAGCTTTTGGTTGATGAAGTCATTGATTATTTGGGCGTTAAAGGAGCCAAACGAGACAGTATTCAAAGACTGTTAATTAATGATTTAAACCCTAAGGCAGTACAACGCTCACTGAGCACACTGCGCAGCAATAAAGAGTTTGTACCACTATCGGTATCGGCACTATGCCGTTCCCGTGCTGATTGGCTTTATGGCCTAAACATGACAAGGGCCTACACCATTCAAGGCGGTAAAACCGGCTATAAAGGAGTGCTGTCTGTAGGCCGGGTACAAACGCCTTTACTGGGATTAGTGGCGAGGCGTGATGAAGAAATTGATCAGTTTATTAGCAAAGATTTTTATGAGGTTCAGGCTTATGTTAGTGGCCTTCAAGACGAAAATAAGGGCGCTCAATTTTCTTTAAAGTGGCAAGCCAGTGATGCATGTGAACAATATTTAGATGAAGAAAAGCGACTATTGCACCGCCCTCTAGCTGAGAATATTGTCGCGCGTATTACCAACCAAAATGCACTGATTACGAAAGTAGATCATCAAAATAAAAAACAAACGCCGCCGCTGCCTTTTAGTTTATCGAGCCTTCAAATAGAAGCTGCCAAAGCTTACAGAATGAGTGCCAAACAAGTACTGGATATTTGCCAAGGTTTGTATGAGCGTCACCAACTTATTACTTACCCAAGATCCGACAGCCGTTATTTACCTCAAGAACAATTTTCACAAGCCACTAATGTAATCAAGGCCATAGCCAGTAGTTGTTCAGCGCTTGCTAAGGCATGTGAAGAATCAAACCCTCAGTTACGCTCTAAGGCTTGGAATGACAAAAAAGTTGATGCCCACCACGCTATTGTTCCCACCCAAAAGGTATGTGATCTCAATAAACTTTCTAAAGGTGAACAGCAAATATACCAGCATATTGCTCGACAATACCTTTTTCAGTTTTATCCAGATTTCCAATATGCCCAAACTAAAGTAGAAGCGAATATTCAAGGAGGTTTATTTAAGACATCAGCACGCACCCCTATCACAATGGGCTGGAAAGCCCTTTATCCCGAGTCTAAAACAACAACGCAAGAATGCAATTTACCGCTCATCAACCAAGGTGACACTTGGTATTGCTATAAAGCAGGCATAGCTGATAAAAAAACCACGCCCCCTGAACACTTCAACGATGCCACACTGCTTGCGGCCATGACAGGTATTTCACGATATGTGCTAGACAGTGAGGTACGTAAGACATTAAAAGAGACCGATGGTCTAGGCACTGAAGCTACTCGAGCGGGTATTATTGAATTACTATTTAAGCGCAAGTTTTTAATACGCCAAGGCAAGAAAATACTCGCCACTCCGGTGGGCAACGCATTAATAAAAAGCCTACCAAACTGTGCCACCACCCCAGATATGACCGCTAAATGGGAACAACAACTCAATGCTATTAGCGTCAAACAACTGAACTACCAAGGCTTTATGGCTCCCATGAATCAACACTTAGATACCTTAATAATTCAAGCCAAACAACATCTGCCTAGCGCCCTACAAGGGGTTGAAGCGGCAAACATAAGCGGTATTGGGGAAGCAGCAAAAAAGCCATTTTATAAAAAAAAGCGTAATAATAAAAAGTGACAATCACTTTTATTCATTAATTTGTATGAAGGGCAACTTATAAAACACGTCAGGAATGATTACCGCGCAACGCTTAGCAAAATCTTTATTGATGAAGACCTGATAATGGCTATTAAAAGCAGAGGGGATATCACTTACTTTTACCCCTGAAAATATTTTTTGAACCGCCTCCCCCGCCCATATACCATGTTCCTCAGGAACCTTAATGTAGCCAAAATGCGCTAAATTTTGCGACGAATTACTGACACTAATGACAGCCTGACCATGTTGTTCCGCCAAAAATCTCTGCATATGTAAGGCATTAAAATCATCTAAACCATTTAAAGTATCCAGAGCTACTAATTCACCACGCCCCTTCAAATCCGCTAGTTTTACCTTGAATTCATTGACGTTTTTTACCACCACAGCATCAAAATCAGAAATCTTATTTTTGTAATAATGATATTTCTTCATACTGGTGGTGGAGGGTGTAAAGAACATAGTGACGTTTTTATAATTTGTATATTGGCGAATAACTTTAATAAGATTAATAAGCCCTTCTTGCTCCACCATGCCAGTACTATTTATATAGGGATAGCCGTACGTGGTTGCATCTAGGTTTACACCCAAAAATACCACGGGTATCTCGGCGTTACCAAAATGAGGTTGAATGATGTATTTGCTGGCGTTATCGTCTGCAGCCACTAAAATATCAGGTTGATGCTCATCAATAAAACTCAATACCTCTTTTACTATTAAGGTTATATCTTCAGATTTTTTGATGTGCTTGGTATTCATATAAAATTGATGAATATTTACATCTTTATCTGATAGCTGAACTTTAAAAGCATCAAATTCTTTATCGCTCCAATCGTAACCCGCGTGATAAGAGTTCAAGTACACCACTGTCTTTTCTTCTCCCCAGACACGGGTGCAGATACAAAAAAGGGTAACTATGGAAAATATTGCCAGACCTTGACGGTATCTTATATGCATCAATATAAAGCCTGTTCAAATCGAAACAAAAAGGTTAGGTTTTTACACTTCACATTGGGTTATGCCTATACACCCCACCACACAGAAAAATGTTAACGCA
>MAAA01014154.1_pt1 | contig 17882 bp, 8 predicted proteins | sample 1115971 | NCBI WGS metagenome assembly MAAA01 (sample SAMN04961123, study PRJNA320927) | seawater metagenome | isolation source: sample BD02T6 sea water enriched with oil for 6 days | place: USA:Gulf of Mexico | collected 2013-07-27 | reverse complement strand
AGTGGACGATGCCCATAAGAAATTGGAAACCGGCCTTGAATCACTTTATGATTGAATTCGAAGACCGTTTGAAAGACTATATTTAAAACTAGCGGTTACACAGAATGATTTACAGCCTCATCAAGCTTCAAGCTTCATAAGCAATTTTTCACACAACACTTTAAAAACCTCTACACTTTCACTACCAATATGTGCACACCAATTCGCCTCAACGTCTTTGGTCGCCTTTAATGCAAGCTTCATCATATTAACACCCTTGTCATTTAAACGGATAAGACTGGCCCGCTTGTCATTTGGATCGGGAAGGGCAAGCAAGTAACCCTTCATTTTCAAATCATCTAGGGTTTTACCAACCGCTTGCTTACTAATACCACTGCGTTGTGCAATTTCCGTAGCTCTAACGCCCATATCGTCTATATACGGCAACACCGAAAAGTGTCCTAAATTAATACCTTCCACGCCCATTTCTTGCATCAGGGTTAATGCCTGCCCAGTGAAGTGCCGTTCAAGCTTCAACAGTTGTCGACCCAGATGCTGATTACGCTGTTGCTCTAAAGATTCTGCCATAAGTGCCCCTAATGCAAGCATATAGACAACCCAATTGACTATACATAGTAAATCTAGTTTACTATGTATCTGGTCATCAAGCACGGCCCTAACACAAGTTTATGGGCAGGATTGAGCGTTAAAATATCAATAATTGCAGGGGTAATCTCATGAGCATGTTTAATGTGGAACAGGCCGATCAACAAGCCATTACACAATTGATTCAAGACTACACAGAGGGCACTGCCACGGGGGATATTGCAGTAATTGATCAAACGTTCCATGATGACTTTCGTGTTATTGCGCTTACGCAAGAAGGCTCGCGGATACTCGATAAGCCGACCTATTTAAGCTTATTAAAAGACGGGAAAATAGGCGGGGTATCCAGGGTACTCAAGGTCAAACACATAGAGATACAAGACAAAACGGCTCACGCGACAATCACCTTAACCAGCGACAAGGTTACGTTTAATGACCAACTTCAATTTATTCAGGACTCACAGGGTTGGAAGATAATAAATAACTTAACACAGGTGCTCAGCATTAAACACTAAGGGCTAAGCATGTGATAAACCAGTCTTCATTGAACACTTATCACGGCATGGCCTCTTTACTGCTGCCGATATTTGTTTAGATGCACCCAAGATTCAACATTAATATCAGCAAGCATACATGGTTGTTTTCACGTAAACCGTGTAACGCTTGCTAAATCTTACTTTAGTGTTTTTTGTAAAATTCATGTATTAAAAGATCTAACAGGCCTGTCTATTTAGCAATAATGGGATAAGGGGGTAGGAATAGAGGGCATTGAAAATTAGCGTCTATAATTATTCAGATAATACTGGAGTAGGCGCGTTTGTGAAATTTATAGCTATTATTAGTCTTTTTCTTTTCTGTAGTATTTGTGGTGCTTGCCAAGAACCCATCAGAATACTTTATAGTCCTGTATTTTCGGTTAGCTTTTATAAAGAATATGTCTTTAAATTTACTGAAAACATAGAGCACTTAACCAAGTGTGCAGTTGTTAATGTATTGGCGCCCACTTATGAAGCTTATGTCAAAGCATTAGCGATGGGAGAAGCCCATATGAGTTTTATACCCTCTCATTATGAATATGCACTAACAGGATACGGGTATGAGCGGATTTTAAGAGGGGCAGATGGCGCAAAGATCGTCCTTGTTGCCAAAAAGAAGAGCCTGCAAGGTAATGATGTGAAATATTTAAAAGGAATGGATATATTGGTTCCAGGGGTTTATACCGAAGCGTATCTATTACTAATTGATTGGCTAAATGAATCTAACATTGTTGACGATGTTAAAATTACTATGGAGCGCTCCCACGACATTCTTGCCATGAAATTAGTTCGTGAACATACCTCGGCCGGGGTGCTATCTACTAGTATTTTCAGTCGACTTCCTAAAAGTATCCAAGATAATTTTTATGTAATGAAAGAATCCCCTGATCTTTACGCGTTGTTAATGGTAGATAAAAACTTATCTACGGCCTTGCGTGAGGCTATTAAAAAATCTTCACCACTAATATTTCATGGAAAATGGTATGAATCTCTTCAGGAAGTAAAACCCACTAAGAATGCCATGCGCCTTCACGAACAATTTAAGGAAGTGATTGAGAGATGAGGTATTTCGTAATATTTATCACATCAAGAAAGGGCAAGCTAGATAAAAATTTGCTTGCCCAATATCTATAAATTAAGCGAATAAGTTTAGGTATTCTGAATTTAACGGATAGCGCAAATCCAACTCAGAGCCTGTGATGCCCGCTAACCTGCGTAATGCATCGTGTACTGAGGATGAGGTAATATGAATGCCATCATCATCTGGCTGCAACGTTTGCGGATTCACCTTGATTGGTTTTAAGTTATCATCCGTCGCTCCCACTACCGTATTGCCGGTAATGCCTGCCCCCATAAAAATCATGTTAGAGATAGACCAGTGCCCCTTGCCAGCATCTACTTTTTGGCTGTTGTCGTCATAATAAGGTTTGCGGCCAATATCGGAACACATGACGATGGTCGTGTTTTGTGCCACCCCCTGATACTCCAATTGCTCCCAAAGGTGGTCTACCAGTGTGAGTAAGGTGTCCATCTGGGTAAACTGCCGCTGGTCGTTATCGCTGTGAGTGTCAAAGCCGCCTATCTTTAAAGACGACGTAGTAGCCGCCCCAGAAGCAAAGGCAGCGGCACTAATTTCAGCCGCGGCTTTTTCTGAATTGCTGTTTAACTCTCCTGGTATTCGGTTTAATAATTCGTTTAGGGCGTCGCTACTGCTGCGGGCCGACTGCAAATCGTTCATGGCTTTAGTACTTCGATCCCCAAGTGTTGCCGCTGTTAGTCTTTGTAATAAATCCCGTTTAGATTCGTTTAGGCGGGTAGTCGCTTGCTCGCTATCTAAAAACCGAGTGCTGTTAGCTAGGCGGTCGTAATCGCTCTTTTTTAGTACTTTTGATTTTGCTAATAAACCAGCAGTTTCCCCATTCCCCCCTTGATGAATAAATGCCATGGATTGACTGCTGGCAAACGGCGCCGCAGCCATGGCGCAAAATACAGGAATGCCTTGCCCAGTGGCCCCAGACGTTGACAAACGACTGCCTACGCTGTGGCTATTGGTAAGTTGATCTACCCCGTTAACCACCATCATGCGCTGGTAATGTTTTTGGGTGAATGTATGTAACATGTCACTGCTCTCTACATGATCGGGTACCGGCGCGTAACGGATGTTACCTACTTGGCGAATATTGGCGCTTGGATAATTGTTCACACGCCCCTTACTTGAAAATACATCAGAGCCTTTTGGATCCCATTGATTGCTTACGTCCCATCCACCACCGGCACTAACAAAAACCCAGTAGCGATCGTTGTTTTGACTAAGTGCTTTGCTGCTTAATGACAGGGTACAGGCACCTAAGGTTATCCCACCAAAAGCTTTTAATAATTCACGTCTATTCATTTTAATGCTCCGGGATTATTCAAAAAAGAAACGGTAGTCATCAATCATGATATTTATCATGCCAATCCAACCCCGAATTAGGTAGTCATTGTCGTAACGAACTTGGTTGTCGGTCACGGGATCGTCAAATCGACAATTACCATTTAAACTGTTAGTGCTACTATCATTTTGTCCCGCTGACACCAGTGATAAATATTGCTCATATAATATAATTAGGGTTTCATCATTAATTTGTACGGATTGGCCCCATAAGACCCACATTAGTTTTTGTAAGTTTAATTTAATATTGTTGTGGGCTTGCTGATTTAGAGCGCCGTCTTCTTGTAATGCGATATTCCAGTCAAACTCAGGCAGCAATATTCGATCCGCTGGTAGTTTAGCTAGATCCTGCTTTAAGGATTCGCAGGCGCCATATGAAGCTGTGTATTGTTGGATTAAGGTCATAATGCCATTGGCTTGCTCACCCTGATATACATTGCTAGATAACAGGGTACTGCTGCCGCTAAAACTGTTGTCATTTAAGGTAGCTTTTAGCTTCCGAGTTAAGCGTTCGCTGGGCAATAATTGGCTACTGCCACCTACAAATGTTTCGCTATTAAAATAACCACTCATAATTAATGCTTTTATAAGCAATTTAATATTGTAATTATTGTCAATAAAATCATCGGCTAATTGCTGGATGATATTTTGTTGGTAGTTATACCTTTGGTTCATCAGCGAGCTTGCGTGTTCGTCAGGATTCAATAAAAGAGCGTGACCGGTAATCTCATTGAACAAGGTCTTAACTGTGGCGCGGGCAAAACGAGGGTCCCCAGTTATACGCTGAGTTAGCCATTGTAAAGGCGCACTTTCATCTTCTGGCATTACCTCGCCATTAAAACCTGGAGGCAATAACTGACTTTGATCCCAGCTCTTAGGGATGGCATTGCGTTCATCGCGTCGCTGCCAGTGGCGGAAGCTCGATGACACCGGGTCCATAACATTGTGACAACCGGTACAGGTAGGGTTATTCATAGTAGGGTTTTCACTGGCGATATCATCAGTATCTACACGGCTACCACTTATTTCGAAAATATCAGTGTCTAAAAACTGTTTAAATACGTGATAACTGCGATGACGATTCACGTTGGTAGTCGTAGTAGGGTACTTGCGAATAAAAGCATGGCTGGTTAATACACCCGCCAAAGGTACATCATCTATTTTTACTTTCTTGTATTCATCTTCTGAGAAAGCAAGGTCAGAATATTCAGCATTGTTAATGGGCGTAAAGTCTACCGAGCCCAAACGATTTAACAGTCGCGCTGAAAAATAGTTTAGTAACATGTAATCTGCAGTTAATATTTCAGTAAAAGGGCGGTTGTTTTTAGCCACGTACGAGATGAGCTCTAAGGCGCCATTGTTTAAGGCGTTGGTGGTGGCATTTCGGGCATATTTTTCTTTTGAACTGTCACTGAAGGTTTTATACCACTCTTCTTCGCCTTCAAAGGTGCGTACATAAGAGCCGCTGGGGGTGTCTGTAACGTGTAAATAAGGCTTGTAAATTTCCTTTAGGCGCTCATAAAAAGCAGGTTTATCTAGCATTTCGTCTACGGCTGAATCCAATCCTGCTTGCCCATTTTGTGTAACGTCTATGATCCAAATATTTAAAGGGATAGTTGAGTTTAAGTTCATGGAAGCCTTGTAAAGACGTGATAGTAATCGTTGTTGGGTGGCAGGTAGGGTTTGCGAGCTATCCAACTCACTAACAGGTATGTCGGCATTATCTTGATGGGTATGCAATGTCTTAAGCCAGGCTTGGATGTCAGCAGCACACTGAGTATCGCAAGCACCCGGATTACCGTAAGGCATAGTATTTAGCGTGACCGTCACAAATTCATTGGTATGCAATGAACTTAGCAAGCTTAAGCCATCTGGCTTACCATCGGCGTTGTCCCCGTGGCAGGCAGCGCATTGCTGCTTGTAAAGGGCCTGTCCTAGCAATATAGAAGCTTGATTACTTTCATCTGCCGAGCCAGAATTATCTGTACCTGTACCTGTACCTGTACCTGTACCTGTACCTGTACCTGTACCTGTACCTGTACCTGTACCTGTACCTGTACCTGTACCTGTACCTGTATCTGGGTCTGTGCCTGTATCTTTATCAATTTCGTCTTCAGCAACGTTGTCAGACTCATCAATAGTGTCTTGCGAAGACTGAATCTTTAAATAGGCCGCAAACACCCCAGCGTGATATTCCTTACTGCTCACCGACAACATGATATTTTCAGGGTTGGACAGAGACAAGCTTAATTGGTTGTCACCTTCTTTTAGCATCGTATTAACGGCTAAGGACACAGAAATTTTCTGCCAAGCAGGATTGTTAATAGCGTCTAGAGGGATACTTGTCTGGGTAATATTCTCTCTAATTGCTGGTTTATTTTCCCAGCTCAAGATGTCCTCAGTCCAATCGGCCTCGGTGAGGTTAATGCTAATAACAGGTGCCGTATTAATGGTGTCAGTGAGGTTAGCGTGAATAAATAATTCAGCACTCATATTACCCATGATTTCACTCATAGTGAGCGTGGATAAATCAAACTGTAAAAAGGTTTCACGACTGTAATCAGTGTTTTCGTCGGTGAGTTTGCTTAGCAAGTTTTCACTTTCACCAAATATGCTTTCAGGATACTTTTTGTGTACATAGCTGTCTTGGGATACGGGTATTGTCCAGCTGGTTAGGGTGACTTGTTGGGAATCATCTGCTTGTTCTGATTGATCATTGTCCATATCAGGGTCCAGCGGGTTTATATCATTTTTGTCTAACACACCATCGTTGTCATCATCTAAGTCTTGGTTGTTGCCTATTCCATCTCCATCCGTATCTAAGATTTCATCCTTGTTATTAGGGAAGGCATCTTCTTCATCACTGATGCCGTCATTATCTGAATCAATGCCGTTGGTATCACCCACACTTTGAGTCGCATCAAGAGGAAACAAATCCAATTCATCACTCACACCGTCATTATCGTCATCGGGATCTAAATTATTTCCAAGTCCATCACCGTCGGTATCTTGGAATTCACTGGCATCATGTGGAAAGGCATCTAGTGAATCTTTAACGCCATCGTTATCTGAGTCCAGTATGCTTGTAACATTATTAGGTTTTTTAGTGTCAATAACTTCGCTAGGTTCAACACCGCACGCACATAAAAGTGCCGTGACGGACAGTGCGGTTACGAGCCTTAAGGTTTTTATATTTTTTGACATATCAGTACCTATCAATAGTTACTAGTATGTTAATGTTTTCAGAGATTTGCCCCATCCATCTTAAGTAATAGTTATACCAGCTAAAGGGTTACATCTATAAGTGAAGTTGATTTTAACTTTAAGGCGCCTCTATTAAGACGCTACACATCTTTCATTTTCACGCGCACAATTCTTATTAACATTTTAATCTCACACACTGTATTTATTTACCCGCTATTACTAAAGTTATAGAGCGCTAGGATAAAGGTAGGGGGTGTATTTCAATGTAATATGACAAAATATCGTTATTATATAGGAGTAGTAGATGCCTTATTTTTATAGGTTAATGTTGGTCGTCATTGCTATTACGGGTTGTTCAAATAGCAATTCACCGGCCACCTTAAAAAGCACAGAATTAACCCAAGCGCTCACAACGGGTGATGCACAGCTTATTCCACAAAGCCAAGAAATCGTAGTGGCCATAGATGATCTGTCTGATCGGCATCTAAAAAATCAACAGTCGGTATTTGAACAGGTTTATGGCACACACAGCATTAACTATCCCGTAAGTCGTCACAGTCAATTTATACAGGTTAATGAGCTAGCTGGATCGTTCCCAGTCATTGTTGGGAATAAAGGTTTGTTACTGGCGGCTGCCAGTGAAATAAAGGGCCAGCGAAACGCCGCTTTTGGCTCTAACATTATAAGTGAATTGAATAACGGCGGGTTAATTAGCTTTGAAGAGCCTTTTAAGAATCTGCTGGCGTGGTTAATGAACCGCACGTCACAAAGTTTACCCACTCAAGCAAAGGTAGTAATGCTTACGGTCAGTAATGGCACAGCTGCTAGCAGTGAAAGCTGGATAGAGGCTCACTTTTCTAACTGGCAAGTGATTAACTGTAACTCCATTGATGTCTTAAATACTTGCCTTGATGGCGCTGATATAGTGTTGGTGAGTACCACTCAAAACATTGAACAATCAGCTTTAAATGCTGCACTTAATACCCTTAAAATAAATAATACGCCCGTTCTATATGTGCATCAAGACAGCTGGAACGTGAGTGATTTCACTCCCACGGTACTTGGCTCAATGGGGTTTTATATGCAATCCAAAGGTGGCCCAGGAAACTATTTCTCTCAAGATCAGGCTCAGTGGGATAATTACCAAGCCATGCAGGCAGGAAGCAACACTGTAACTGAGGTATCTCAAATGGCAATGCGCTTGCAGAATAACGGATTCTCGTTTGATATAGCGAATTGCTTGGACAATTGTGATGAAATCGATCTGTTTTTAAGTGAATTTAAAACACCTTTCACGCTAACTAAAAACTTAATAGACCAATTAGATAAAGATAAAATTACACTTTTTTCAAGTGACGGTTATGAGCTTGAAAAACTATTGGTACTACTGGCCGATAAGTACCGTCAGGAGATTGTGTACCCAATGGACACATCAACCACGTCCACTCAAAACTTTTTACGAGCTATGTATGCCGATGGCATTGTGTATAGTCATAGGGATATTAATACTGCGCAAGCAGATTTAGGTAATTTTTCACGCAGTGATTTTTCTCACATAACCCCTGTAACAAAAACCATCAATCTAATTAGTAAGCGTAGCTTTCGAAGTGCGGGTGTATACGCGTTACCGGGTAACAGCTTTGAAGTGACACGTTTGGATTCAAGTGACGTGACGACTAAAGTATTTATAAATACTCAACGCCCAGGCTCCACCCATGAATTTGAGAATAACGGCTACAGTCGCCCTAAATATTTACAGTCACAACACATAGAAATTAAATCAGGCGAGACAATTACCTTAACCAACCCCTATGGTGGTCCAGTTCAAATAGAATTCTCAAGCAATGACTTACCGGTGCAATTTGAATTCAACAATATTGGTTTACATGCATTTTGGAACGGTTCGGAAGATGATCTTGACTTCGCACGTGCCCTAGATGCCGGGGATTATGATTGGGCCGAACTTATTACACCTGGCTTTGAGGTGCACAGTCAGTTAGCTAAAATGCGCGAATCAATGGCGAATGAAAACTTTGCATCAGCCAAAGCCATAAGCGATGCCACTATGCGTTATATTCATAACTTCCCTCATGTATTGGCTGGCTTTCAAGGTCCAGGCATAGATGCAATCCCCGAGATTCATGATTTTTCCGCAAGGCTTGGATATTCAATTGATACCATTGATCTGGTTAAACATATGAATGCTGATCAGGCCACGTGCGGATATGGTTGTTCAGGAAATCCCTATGATGCCTATTGGAACTTTAATCCTGTGGGGCATGGGGATGTACACGAACTAGGCCATGGTCTAGAGAAGGGCCGTTTTCGTTTTGCAGGCTGGGAAGGCCATGCCAGTACCAATCCCTATTCTTATTATACTAAAAGCCAATTTTATAAAGATACCGGCCTCGAGCCTGATTGTCAGAGCCTGCCGTTTGATGAATTGCTGCAAACCCTACAGGACAGTCAGCTAAGCGAAAATCCTTTTGAATATATGCAAAGTGCTAACTTAACCAGCTGGAATCAAGGTGTTGCCATTTATGTTCAAATGATGATGGCCGCGCAGCATCAAGGTGTACTTGAGGATGGCTGGCACTTATTGGCGCGCCTGCATATTTTTGAACGTGAATTTAATCGCGCTATTAAGAGTGATGAAGTGTGGCTTGAAAAGCGTGAGAGCTTGGGTTTTAGTCTCTATGACCTTACAAGTGCCAAAGCTTTAAATAACAATGACTGGTTAACACTTGCTCTTTCTTGGGTCAGCGAACTTGATTACAGGGCGTTTCTGACATTGTGGGGGTTAGATTACAGCCCAGAAATATCAGCTCAGCTTCAACAACACGGTTTAGAGCAAGCGGTCCCTCAGTTCTATCAAGCCAGTGGTAATGATTACTGTTATGGACTGGATAAGTCACCTTTAGTATTAGTACCGTAATGGCCTGTGATTTCGTCATTACTGGGGCCATACCCTGTTTAGAGGGTTCTATGCCAAGGATTGACTATTGGCTGGCGCGTTATGGTCTGATGATATTGTGCTACTTTTAATAGGGGGCAAGGCGGAGATGCTGGCAAGGATGAGTAAAGAGGTAAGTGTATCCGGTACCCTGCAGTGTCTTATTTTAGCCATTGTCTTCTTCAGTGTGGCTACACCCGTTGTGGCCCGTAATAACACGTTAGCACCACTCACAAATGCTCAAAAAAATAACCCCAGATTTATAGAATCCAGTATTCGCGTGAATAAGTTTAGGCTTAGAGGATTTACGGCAATGCCGAGACTGGGCATAACTGAAAAAAATGTACATCTTGCACTGCAACAATGGTTAAAAGAAGATCGTGGTTTGGCGACCTTTGAGTCCTTACAAAATATCGCCGATAAATTAACTGGGTTTTATCGAGAATCGGGACTTACATTTCATCGTGCAATATTGCCCCCACAAGAAGTGAAACGGCAAACTGTAACCATTAGAATTATCACTGGGAAATTAGCGGATGTGCAGGTGCGCGGTCAAAAGAATTACAGTGCTCGGCAACTTAATAAATCATTTAAAGGCCTAATTAATCACCCGGTAGTAAAAGGTGATATAGAAGAGGCGTTATTACTGCTTAATGATTCTCCCGGTATAGAAACCTTTGCTTACTTTTCAAAAGCCAAAGGGCGTGGACGTACACGTGTCAATGTAAAAGTCACCCAAGAAAAAAATTGGCAGGGTTCGTTACGAACCGATAATTACGGCAGTGATTCTACCGGATTGTACCGAACCACGGCTCGCTTAAGCTGGTTAAATCCAAGTGGCGCCGCCGATCAATTAGATTTAGGTGTAATGCAATCCATTGAACCTGAAAACAATACCTATGGATCGTTATCCTACAATATACCCTTTTTTTCACCACGCTTTATATTGAGCATGCGACTTAGTAATAATTCGTTTGATGTAGGTGATGGTTTTGAAAGCCTAAAACTAAGTGGTGATAATAAAAACTCTCATATGGAGCTTAGCTATAAAGCCCGGCGTTCCTATGAAGGGGATAGGACCTTTGGCTTATATTTAGATAATAAAGTTTCAACCATTGGCAGCGAAGTTATTTCAGGTCTATTAGATGACGAGGAAAAGACCGTCGCGGCAGGAATATATTGGCGCACCTCAAGTAGCTTTTTTAGTAATCAAATCGCTCAGTCTACGTCAATAGATTTGTACTCAGGGCAATACGATTCGCAATTAAATAATATTAACCAGCAAAGCTTTAACAAAACGAGTGTGTCATACAACTTAGTATTGAGAATCTTACAATCACAAAGCTGGCTGGCCAATTCCCTTAGTGTTGCTGTGCGCGGCCAATACAGCGCTGAAAAATTACCCAGTTTTGAACAGTTTGCGTTAAGTGGTCCGTTCGCGGTGCGCGCCGTGGAGTCAGGATTTTTTTCTGCCGACCGTGGCGCCATTGCAACTGCACAATGGTATTGGCAACTTCCCCGCAATTCGTACCTGTCAATACGCCCCTATGTGTTTATGGATAGAGCAGTGGGTGAACAATTAGACTCGCAGAGCAGTATCTCTAACAAATCGGATATTCAAGGGCAGGGATTTGGGGTTGATGTACAAATATTGAGTAGCGTTAATCTTAAGCTCATATGGGCGCGATCTAGCTTTATTAAACAAGGTATAAAACTGGACCAAGAGAGTGATGCACAATCAAGTTTTTTAGCTGAAATAAGCGTGCCTTTTAATTAGTTAAATTTGTATTCATATTTTGTAAGTATGACCGTTAAGCTGTCGGAGACGCTATGCAAAAACAAACTGTAAAAAACCCGTTACACATTGTATGTGCATTGTTGTGTGCGTGCATAAATTTCAGTGTTTGGGCCTTACCCGTTGGAGGGCACGTAAATGGTGGCAGTGCGGTTTTAACCGCAGATGATAACTCTTTATTGATTCAACAAAGTAGCCAACAACTAAGCCTTGAATTTGACCAATTTAATATTGGTACAAATGAGAAGGTGACGTTTTTACAACCTAATCGAGATGCGGTTGCGTTAAATCGCATCGTGGGTGGCAATGCCAGTGAGCTATTGGGCCAATTAGAATCCAATGGGCAAGTGTTCCTTATTAACCCCAACGGTATTTTATTTGGACGCAATTCTCAACTCAATGTAGGTGGTTTAATGGCCACTACATTAAACATAACTGACGATGATTTTTTTAATGGTCGCTGGTCATTTACCGCGACCCAAGGCATTAATGGGTCAGATGTCTCCATTCAAAACTTAGGGAACATCACCGCTTTGGATAACGGCTATATTGCGCTGGTGGCCCCTAATATTTTGAACGAGGGTGACCTTAATTCACCAGATGGTAGCGTAGCGTTACACAGTGCAAATGCTGTGGTGATGAGTTTTGAAGGCCAACAATTATTAAATATAGAAACCGATCAAGCCAGCCTCAATGCAGCCATAAAAAACAGCGGTAGTATCTATGCTGATGGTGGCCAAGTTTTATTAACGGCCGCTGCCACCAATGGTTTATTGAAAACCGTCATTGATAACAGCGGTATTATATCGGCACAGCGCATTGAACAAAGTGGAGGCCGTATATTTTTAAGTGCAGGCAGCGATACTAATCAGGGTGACATTTTAAATACAGGCATGATCTTTGGCAGTCAGCAGACAGAAGGTGATGGCGGAATAATAGAAATAATAGGCGGTAAAATTGCCCAGCTAGGTGTCATTAACGTCAATGGCCAAGGCAGTGGAGGCGGCGGTGATATTAACGTTCACGCCCTAGACAGCATTGTAATTGCCAATGATAGCCATACATTCGCTAACGGGGGCGGCAATGGCGACGGCGGCATGATTCGCTATTTTACCTTTGGACAGGCTGCATTTTATAACGGCAGTGTCATGGAGGCCAAAGGCGGGATAGATTCGGGTGATGGTGGTTTTATAGAAGTGTCGGGTGTTCAACAGGTATTAATTGATGGCTTGGCGAATACCTCAGCCGCTAATGGTGATACAGGGTTGTTTTATATTGATCCCACCGATATTGATATCATCGCGGGGGGCGGCAATGTAAATGGCGCCTTTAATACCGGAGGAGGATTCTCAGACTGGCTACCTGATACTGTAGGGTCGTCAGATATTGGTACGGATTTAATAACCACTTTACTGGCCAGCAACAACGTTACCATAGATACCGCAGCGGCTAATACCGGAGCTGATACTGGCACCCTGGGTGTATCCACCGATATTGATTTAAACGGCGGTAACGGGCAAACCCTCACCTTGCGCTCTAATAACCTCATGACCATATCAAATGATATTTGTGATATGGGCGGCGGCGTAACATGTTTGGCTTCTCCAGATGATGCAGTGAACTTGGTATTTGATACTAAAACCAATGCTTCGAATGGCCATATTAGCATCGGTGGTATTGAAATTAATTCTGGTGGAGGCGACATCACGTTCACATCTGATGCCGGTTTAACACTAGGCGCAGGCGGTACTTTTAATTCATTAGGGGGTAATATTTCTGCCACCACAGATACTTCCGTTGTACTGGGGGGCAGCGCTAATCTTACAGCTGCCGGCGGAACCATAAGTTTAACCTCAAGCCTTCAATCTATCACGCTTGCAGCCAATAGCGCCCTTACTACAACCTCTGGCGCCATAACGTTATCTGCCAATCAAGCCGTTACTATGGTGGACACGTCATCAATTAATTCGGGAAGTGCGTCATTAATTGTTCAGTCTACGGTTGGTGATTCAGACGTCGCCAATCTCACCTCAACCTCCACCTCAAACAGTGCCGTAATAGTCACAGCCGGAGGGAGCATTAACGATATTGACGACGCACAACCTGGACCCGATATTAGCGCGGTGAACGGCGGTATTTTATTGGTGGCCAATACCGGCATTAATGACAGTGGTGGCCAGTCTATGGAAGTAGAGACTCAAAAAATAGATGTAACCAACAACACTTCGGGTAATGTGATTATTGATTCTGTTAATGGCACAGAATATACGGATGTGGATATATCAGGAAGCTTCACGGCTGTCAGTGACGAGGCAGGAAGTGATATTTTATTAAGTGGTTTTACATCCACATCGGGTATTATTTTTGTGCGAGCCAATGACAATATAACCATTAGTGATGGTGTTGTATTAAATAGCGGTGGCAGTGAAATAACCCTACTGGCCAATAATGGTAATGCAACTGTAACGGGGTTGTTAACCACTAAATCTGCAGCTACAAATGTGGTCACTGTGACCGCTGGCGGGAGTATTTTAGATGGTGGTGATAGTAATATAGATATTTCCGCAGTAAATGGAGATGTAAATTTAACAGCTGGCACCGGCATTGTAGATTTAGAAATCACGACCCCAGAAGGAAATTTCACCAACACAGTAAGTGGTGATATTTCAATTAATCAAACAGGTGACATTGAAATACAAACCATTAATGCTGTGGCGGGGTTTGATTTAACCTCTACCGCCGCCATTGAATTGGCCAGTGGTGCTCTTACTGCCGTACAGGCGTTGGATTTAGATGCGAGTACTAATTTAATTATTCCCAATGCCGGAATTGATATTGGGAGCGGCGCAAGCCAGCTTATGAATTTAAGAGCTAATAATGATATTTATAACACTGATCTTTCACGTACATTAAGTTTAACGGCAAATGGCTTGTCGGTAGCTTCCGCTTTCTTAAGTGGCAGCAGCATCATAAATAGCGATGTAAGCCTTTTGAATATCGTACATTCTGGCACAAGCTCTCTTACCGTTAATGACGCCGATTCTGTTTTAGTAGGACTTATTTCCATGGCGAATGGCACTGTCAACATTAATACTGCAGGCGCGGGCGACTTAACCCTTAATTTAGTGGGTGGCTCATTAACCGGTACCGGAGGCAGTATAAATTTAAATGCAGCTAACGATTTGAACATTAATGCTAACTTAGATGGAAGTGCAGGTTCCACCAATATTAGCTTAAACGCCTCCACAGGCTCATTAAACATAGCCAGTGGCATGTCAGTTGATTCAGGTGGCGGTAATATCAATCTCTCAGCGAATTCAATCGGGGAAGAAATTAATGTATCAGGCAGCGCTTCGGTTGATTCGGCTAGTGGAAAAATTATATTAAGTGCAGACAGGGTTTTGGTACATGACATCACCTCCACCAATGCTGATGACGACGCTATTAGCATTACCAGTAACACCGACATACAAGATAACGGCAACGGAACGGATGTAAGCGCGTTGAATGGAGGGGTTGTGTTGGTGGCAAAAACAGGTATTCACGATACTACTGGTACATTCAATCTTGATGTGAACGCTGCAAAAATAAATGCCACAAATTCAGTAAGTGGGGCCATTAATTTAGATGTAAAAAATGGCACTGAATTGGTGGATATAAACAGTGTAGGTGACTTTATATTGCTCACCAACAGCGGTGCAAATGATGTGGTCATTGACAACATTACGGCCATTGGTGGGGCTATTGATGTGACTGTTGGTGGCACACTGACCATTCCCAATGCAGGGTTAATCAGTTCTTCAACACTCACTTTGAATGCGGTTGATATTGTAGATAGTGTTGGCGCCATATCATTAGGAGGCACCGTTGCCCACATCACCCTGGGCGACATTGCCGCAGGAAAACAAATTAGCAGTAGTTTTGATAATTTGTCACTTACCAGTACTGGCACGAACACCATCAGCATTAACGACAGCAATGCCATTATTCTGGATGATATAAATTCAAGTGACAATATTACCGTAACGTCAAGTGCCGGTGCTGGAGGTATAACGATAAATGGATTCACCACGTCAGGAGATTTAACCCTTACCGCTAATGCAGGGGTAAGCATAAGTGACGGTGTATTGGTTGACGTGGGCAGTTCCAACATAAACATAACGGCCTTTAACGGCGATGCGGCGATAACCGGATTAAAAACGGCCAGCAGCTCAGCCACCGCCATTATTGTTGATGCTAACGACAGCATCACCGACGCAGGAGCAAGCAATGTAGATATGAGTGCTGTAAATGGGGGGATTCAACTCATTAGTAAGAACGGTGTTAACGATATAGAAACTCAAGCATCCAGTTTGCATGTAACCAATAGTATAAGTGGAAACATTGTTATTAATGAGAGTGGAGATATCAGCATTACTCAAATGTCTAATGCGGGAGATATCACGATAAACGCCGGTGGTAATCTGTCTTTAGATTCCAATATTGATCTTAACGGTATGAACAACAGCACGCTTACGCTTAATGCCAGTGGAGATTTAACTCTTAATGCAAATATTTGTGAAGGAGGTGCCGCTTGTTCGAGTGTTGACGATATTGTGATATTGGATATTGATGCAGCAGGGGACATAACGACAATAGGCGGCATAACCGTTAATTCTGGTGGCGGTAATGTGATGTTAGATGCGGCTGGCAGTATGGCGCTGAGTCAGGGTGATATTGTAAATTCAGGGCTAGGCCAAATTAACGTGACGGGTGACGCGGTCATCATAACCGGTTTGCAGTCTACTGCTAGCGGGAATGCCATAACGGTTACCAGTGCTACCAGTATATTAGAACGCTCAGGTAATGACGCCACGGCCATTAATGGCGTGGTAACATTGAACGCGGCAAGTGGTATTCGTGGTGGAGGGATTACGGCTGACGTTGATGTGGTGGCACAAGAGATCAGCGTAACGAACACTATTAGTGGTGAAGTGAGGCTAGGTGGTGGTAGCAATGATATGACGTTATCCAATGTAAATGTATCTGGATTATTTTTAGTCAATACCACAACAGGTCACATCACATTACAAGAAACAGCATTAGTGGCTGCTAATGATATTACATTTAACAGTACTGGTGGTTCTATAATTTTGCCTAACAGCATTGCCTTGCCGGGGCGCTTAACCTTGTTAGGGGCTCAGATGGTCAATGCAGATCACGTTCTTGCGTTCACTGCCCAAGAGTTATTACTTAAAACCTCAGGAGATCAAGAATTAGTTATCAATGTTAACAATACTATCGTGGATGTCTCGATGCTGGGTACAGGTGACTTACAGATTAATTCATCTAACATATTAACAGTTGCAGACTTGGATGCTGATGGATCAGCGGTGAACGTAAACAATGGTAATGTGTTGTTGAATACATTAGCGGGCAACTTACATATAAACGCCAATGTATCGGCCAGTGACACCACAGCAAACGGTATACGCAGTGGTATGATTGAATTGTCGGTGACGGAGGGTGATTTATTCGTGGGGACGTTAAATCCCGTGGCAATTACATCAACGAATAACGTGGATCAAAACGAAAATGGTGGTTTATCCGATGATAGTGATTCGCAGGTTTCTATTTATGCGCATTTAAATGGCCAAGATAATGGTAACCACACCATTACTTTGGGAGATAGTAATGGTACAGACATTACAGTCTTAGCAATAGGCGGCGACATAACATTGGATGCAGTGAATGGCGTAAGTTTTGTAGAAGGTGACAACCGTAATATATTAATTAATTCAGATGCCACCCTTACCAGTTACAACCAAGTAGGAGACGAGCAAACCGGAATAATCATCAGCGAAGGCATTGTTAATAATGGGCTTATCCAAGCACACCTTAATCGCCAAATTTCTGTAATGGCCAATGGCATTTCTTTATCACTGGACGAAATTAAAGAGATTAAAGACACCGTGGCCAATGAGGTGCAAGACAATAAGCCCACTGAAAATGAAAATACTACATCTACCGAACAGGTGGGCACGGACGTTGATGTCGCCTTTTCTGCCGTTTTTGACAAATGCTCGGTTAGCTCAAATGAAGAAGAGGGGGATTGCGGTGCTCAGTTGGCCATTAAAAAGTTTTTAGGCAGCTTACTCATAGGGGGGAAATTGCCTAGTTTGTAATTCATTGTGCTGCAACGATAAAAGTGGTGGTGTCGTTGGTATTAGAGTATTGGTGTTGCTGAAGTGTTGTTAGTAATGTTAATCCCTGTACTGGGGAGGCTGTAGCTAAAACTGTGTAACTGCTTATCATAAGAGCCAGAAATGGCTAAGGATAGGCAGCAATGAACAAAGAAGCACTTGAAGCCTTTGCCCGCGAAGCGGCCAAAGGCATTAA
>MAAA01014153.1_pt1 | contig 17939 bp, 16 predicted proteins | sample 1115971 | NCBI WGS metagenome assembly MAAA01 (sample SAMN04961123, study PRJNA320927) | seawater metagenome | isolation source: sample BD02T6 sea water enriched with oil for 6 days | place: USA:Gulf of Mexico | collected 2013-07-27 | reverse complement strand
TTTTATCCGCAGCTGCTGCAAGGCGTAGATATTGTATTATTAGATTTAATGTTAGGGGAAGACAGCGGCTTAGAGCTGCTTAAGGAAATTAGGCTGCACAGTGGGGTACCGGTTATCGTAGTCAGTGCAAAAAATGAAGATACCGATAAGCTGCTGGGGTTTCAGTTAGGGGCAGATGATTATTTATGTAAACCTTATAACCATCTTGAATTAGTCGCGCGAATACAGGCAGTGCTGCGTCGAGCCCAGCCGGAGGTGGCGTCTAATCTAATTTGTGTTAATGACTTAGTTTTGAATATAAAAAGTTTTACGGTTTCGCTAAACTCTGAAACGCTAAACCTAACAAGTTTAGAATTTAATATCGTTAAACAAATGATGGAAAATAAAGGTGAATTAGTCTCGCGGGAAGATATTTACCAGCAAGCCCTGACACAAAATCGAGAATTTGAAACCCGTACTTTGGATGTGCATATTAGTAATCTTCGCCGTAAAATTGGTGAATATAACGGTAAAAATCAAATAAAAACGGTACGTGGAAAGGGCTATGTTCTACTGGATTTAAATAACGAGAAATCCAATTTTGCACCATGGCCCGTTTAATCGAGAATCTCTTTTGAAAACACTTTTTGTTAAATTTTATTTGATTTTTATTTTAAGTATTATGCTGTTGTGTGTGAGCTTTTTTGTTTTTAGTAAGCTCACTTCGGGGCAGAATCAACAAATTAAAAGTAATTCTTCGGTATCTGCTGATGTGGCGGGTTTTATCGCCTCTATGCCTAACCCCGTATCGTTAAAGCATCTTGACCATGTGGCGACTACATTTGTTAGGCACTCCAAGAAGAAACTGTGTTTTCTAGATGAACTTTATAACAAGGTGAATTGCCCAGGTAAGATCGATCGATTTTTACCCTTAGTCAAAAAATTAAAAGAAGGCGAGCGATTAACTCGCCCCAATTTTATGGTTTTGGGTCCGTTCACGGTAGTCTCAGACAAAGGCCCGTTGAAAATGTTTATCTGGAAAAAACAGCGCTCCCAGTTAAATTCTGCTATGGGGTCGTTTTTCGTAAAAAATGGCCAATATATCCTAATATTATTGGCCATTTTGTTCTGCATTCTTCCGTGGCTTTATCTTTCATACACGTTATTAAAGCCGTTATCGCGGCTTATTCTTTTGGTAGATAACATGGCTGATGGGGACTTTTCTGTTGAAGTGAACCCTAAGGATGCACAAAGAAAGGATGTGGTGGGGGGGCTGGCGAGGGTGTTGCAGCGTATGCAGAAGGCGGTGGTGCTAACCCAAGAATCCAATAAAACTCTGGTGGTTCGGGTGGCTCATGAAATACATACCCCTTTAACTCGCATAAAGCTTGCCGCTGGTCTTATTGTAAAAAAATTTCCTGGTATAGGCCTTGAACAGCATGTGCAAGATATTGAGATGGATTGCGATGAACTTGCTACCACCAGTAATGAGTTAATGAATTTGAGCCGGGTAAGTAGTGGGCGGGCCATAGGAGAGATGCGAACTATTTCGCTTAATCTGTTACTTGATGAACAGCTTAAGCAATTTGAAGGCTTGTTTGCTCACAACGGTCTGATGCTGGACAAACAGTTAATCACCACGGATAAAATTAAAGGGTACGAGAAGGAATTGTCTTTAGTCTTTAAGAATATATTTGAAAATATTTCAAAATACGCAAAAGATAAATCATTAGTACGTGTTAGCAGTTGTGTGCAGGAAGGTAAGTTATTGATTGAGTGCGTTAATGCAAGTGATTACATTTCACCAACAGAGGATCTTTTTGAGCCCTTTGTGCATACCGATGGCCACCAGCAAAGCCATGGATTAGGGTTAAGTTTCGTAAAACAAGTGATGTTAATGCATCAGGGTACGGTGAGCGCCGATTATGGCCGTGGTATTTTTAGCCTGAAACTGTTTTTCAATATAAACCTAAACGCACAAAACAAAACTTAATAATCATATAAACAAGCACCCTGCGTGACGTGTGCCAAGAGAGCTCAGCGAGCCAAATTCCGAGCTGGCGATACGTGATCTTCAAACGGCACATGCCGGCGCAGAAATGTAGTCCCTTCAATCAGTTCAGGTGCACTGATCCGGTCCATTCTAAAATGTCTAAAATCTTGGCGTGTAGGATCCCAGGCCACCAAATACCATAGTGGTGGCAAGATCAGCATCGCTTGCGGCTCAACAGTTCGCTTGGTGACAGCCCCTTTTGCGTCACGGTATTCAAAGCACAGATGTAGCTGTTGCAAAAACGCTTTCTCGAAGGCGGGCAGCAGCGCGGAGTCCATGGCCCCCATATCCGATATGTCCACCTGTGATGCCAGTTTCCCCACAAACAAGCAATCTAAAAAACGGCGCAGGTCGCGTATTTTGTCTACTGGTAATGCTTTCTCTATTTTGGCCAGCCCCACATCTGCCAGCCCTGAAAAGGGCACGCCTCCCGTTGCACGCATGGTTGCCACACTAATAAGCAGCGCAAACACCTCAGTCACGCACAGTCGCACTGTGGTCTGCACCGATCGCGAATCAAGTTGCAGGCCACCGCCGCGCCCAGCTTCAGAATGAATAATAAAACCCTCATCGCGCAGCGCGCTAATATCACGCAACACAGTACGCTTAGACGCAGAAACCTCCTGTGCTAAATACGCGACTGTGGAAGTACCGTTGCGGCGCAGGCTACGCACGATGGCGTCTTGTCGGAGGCGAGCATTCATTTGGTAAGGTTAGCATTCAATGGTGACAGTATTTGTCACCATTATGACATATAAAGTAATTGTTCATGTCAGGGGAGGTATTCCTGATCATTTAAAATAGATAAAAGAGACTTATAATGTTTAATGCAAGCGACTTCCCCAAGCCCAGCCTTATTTCAGTAAACGGTGTGGAGCTGGAAGTGTTTGAAGCGGGCCGACAAAATGCAGGCAACCCCATTGTACTTTGCCATGGCTGGCCAGAACATGCCTTTTCTTGGCGCCATCAGGTGCCTGCCCTAGTAGCGGCGGGCTTTCATGTGATCATCCCTAACCAGCGCGGTTTTGGTCGCTCGTCTTGCCCCACACAAGTCACTAGCTACGACATTGAGCACTTGGCGGGTGATCTTGTGGCACTGCTTGATTACTACGGATACCAGGATGCTACCTTTGTGGGGCATGACTGGGGGGCGATGGTGGTTTGGGGGCTGACCTTATTGCACCCAAGCCGTGTTGAAAAAGTAATCAATCTGAGCTTACCCTACCAAGAGCGTGGCGATGCACCTTGGTTAGAATTGATGGAGCAATTTCTGGGCAGTGATTACTATTTTGTGCACTTTAATCAAAAGCCTGGGGTCGCAGACGCTATTCTGGAAGAAAACACAGGCCAGTTTTTTCGCAACCTGTACCGCACACTTGAACCACAAAATGAACCCCTTCAAACGCCGCCCAAACAAGCACAGCCTGGTAATGCCATGATCAATCTGGCCCTAGCCGAAAATCCACTGGGTGAGCCCATATTAAGTGAAAGCGAATTGACCGTTTTTGTATCCGCTTTTGAAGCATCCGGATTTACCGGCAGTATAAACTGGTACAGAAACCTTGACCGTAACTGGTACTTATTGGCAGATGTGAACCCCATCATCCAACAGCCTACGCTCATGATCTATGGCGAGCGGGATGTGATCCCGAAATTTGAAAAACTAACCGATTTTGTGCCCAACGCAGAGGTGGTGAGCCTAGACTGCGGCCATTGGATCCAGCAAGAAAAACCTGAAGAAACCAACCAAGTAATGTTAAAGTGGCTAGAAAATCAGGGTACTGCTTAGCGCCCAAAGAAGCGATAGAGCGGACCCTTAGGTCCGTATATCGATTTAAATGCTGGCTGGCCAAAGATCATGAGTGAGTTTTTCAGCAGATATTTCTCTGCAACCACTTCTGTTTGTTCCTGCCCAAAGAGGCGAAAAATCAGATTGATTTAGTGACTCGGACTTTGCTCTTAAAGGGGCAATTGCAATTGATGCATAAGGAAACTCAGGCGCTTTATCAGAAATATAATTTAAATCTGTCATAAGCTTATTGGTAATTCCTCTGGCTAGGCGCCCTGAAAATATATTTGTCAAAGCGGTTGTACTGCTTTTTGACTTAATAGCGTCCCGGTGGACAGCACTTGTTTTAGCCTCATGGCATAAAAGATAGGATGTTCCAATCTGGACGCCTGCTGCGCCCAGCTTCATCATTTCCCTGACATTACTGTTAGTCGCGATTCCTCCGGCGGCTACAATGGGCACTGATAACTCTTTTTTTAAATTAGCCAAAAGATTTGATGTTGACAGCTGTGTTGATGGATCGCTAGTCATAAACATTGCTCTGTGACCACCCGCTTCTTTACCCTGCGCTATCACAATATCTGCTCCGTTTTCTTGCAGCCAAATTCCCTCATCTTTTGTGGTTGCTGAAGAAACAATTATCGTGCCCCATGATTTTATTCTTGCCATAAGATCTGCAGATGGAAGGCCAAAGTGAAAACTCATTACGGGAGGTTTATACGGTTCCAATATGTCAGCAACACTGTTATCAAACGGAACTCTTAGACCCGAAATTTTTTCTGGAGGATTAACAGCAAGTGCATCGTAGTATTTTTTAAGTTCTTGTTGCCACGTTTTAAGCGCCTGCTGATCAATAGCGGGCATCACATGACAGAAAAAGTTAAGGTTATACGGTTTATCTGAGCGTGCTTTAAAATTATTAATTTCAGATATGATTTGATCTTTAGTGAGCATGCCACAAGGGATTGAGCCAAGCCCACCTGATTCTGAGACGGCAACAGCTAACTCCCAGTTCTGGGCACCGGCCATTGGCGCCTGAATTATGGGCTTTTCAATACCAAGGATGCGACATAAATTCATTTTTATTCTTCCTGAGTCAAGGTGTTGGTTTAAAGCATTTAACAGCTAGCACAGCAGCGATGAGAAGCAGTTTAGGGTTTTTGTTTGTTTACATATATAGCTGCAATGGAAAACATCTGTTTCCGAAATGGAAACAGTGTATTAACTCACTTTGCTATACAGGTGGGAATAATGGATGAAGCCGTGCCTTTGCCCCCTAGCCTTGATCGATAGATAATTACTATCAATCTGTTAGTAATGATTAATTTTAACTAAATGAGTAATAAGAATACTGTGGGTACTCCCTTCACACGTACAGGATGACGCCCCATGTCATTAAAGACACGCCTGCTTAATACCCAGAGTCCATGCCTGCCAACGGAACCGGTGAACAATACCGCCTTGGTAGCCGAAGGTGGCGGTCAACGAGGTATCTTTACTGCTGGGGTGTTAGACAGCTGGTTACATGCAGGGTTTAATCCTTTTGATGTATTGATAGGGACGTCTGCCGGCGCACAAAACTTATCCAGCTATATGACCTGCCAAAAAGGCTTTGGGCGCCACTCCATATTGTCTCTATCAAAAGACCCACAATTTTTTAAACTACACAGAGCCTTCATTGGCAAACACGCTGTGGACCTTGATTGGTATTTCAACCAAGTTGAAAAAGCTGAAAACAATCTTAATGTTGGTTGTGGAGAAGAGCGACTAAAAAATAGGACGTTATTATTTTCTGTAACCAAAGAAAACGATCGCAGCGCTCATTTTTTTGAACCCACCAGAGAGAATTGGTTAACCGTTTTAAAAGCATCAAGCGCATTGCCCATGTTGTATAAAAAAGGCGTAAAAATGGGAGGTCACTATTATGTTGATGGCGGTTTATCAGCCCCAATTCCGGTAGAGGAGGCTTATAAACGGGGTGCTAAACGCATTGTTGTTATACGAACCGTGCCCAAAGACGCAACAGGGAAATCTCCCTGGGCGCATAAGTTGAAGTCATGGGTTTGTAGCGCCAATCGCTGCCCTAAAGTAATAGATTTAATTACGCATCATGAAAATGCTTATGAAAAAACGCTTAAGTTTATCAAAAATCCACCGGAAGGCGTTGAGGTAATTCAGGTATACCCTGAACAACCTCTGGCAAGTGGCTTAGTTGGCAGTAGCGATGATTCCTTAAATGACGACTATGAATTAGGAATCAAAGCGGGTTTACATTTTTTAAGCACTACGACTACAAAGGGTGAGGGGCAGGTTTTGCGTATTGCCTAATATCAAATAATGGAAAACTCGGCGTATAAAAGGGAGGCTGTTATTGCAAGAAATCCAGCTAAACTCCATAGCGTATATTTTTGATACTTTTTTTCTTGAATTTCATTTTCATATCTAAATTCAAGATTTTTTATTCTTGTTTTTTTGTCTCTTTGACTAACTATTTTTGATTCCATAACCTTGATTATCAATAGATCATACTTAGCACGAATTTTTGGATAACATGATGACTCGTTCGACGTCACCATGTATTCATTTTTAACTAGCTCGGCTTCAGGTTTTTGTTTGCTTATTGATGGTGATGTTTTGTCAGGTGTCACCTCTACGGAAGATTCGCTGGCAGTAACAGTATCGCCGAATGCCGGTAAGCCAGATTTAATACGTTTTTTAGCCAATCGAATCATTTCAGGTGAGCCCCAAGCTAGAGGGTCTTCATTTATCTTTCTTTCTAATATAGATGTTTTCATTCTAGTCCTATTGGCAGGTACTTAATTCTCACAAGAAGAGTTACTTGCTAAGTTTAACCCTGAGCCTAGGAGTAAACGTAGATTAACCATGTCACATTAGGCTCCTAACTAATTAGGCGCGAAGGATAGCAGGTTGCCGTGTGGCGATATGTGGCTGTTTTGTGGCTCTATGTTGCTAGCATGTAACTGGCCCCCTTTATAAAAGGGGCTCTTGTCTTGGTGGGTTTTGGTACGGCGCGAGGGCCAGGTTTTGCGTTTTCCCACACCCGAATTCAACTTCAAAGTGCACAAAACAAGACCTGTCCTTTTTGCCAGTAACTAAGCCGTAGTGAAATCAAAAGAATAGTCAAAGCCACTTAATTCGCAACTTTTTTGCCACAGCCACTGCATTAGCTCGGGGTCGTTAGCGGCTTGCGCCGACGCTTTAATTTTTTTATCTTTAAAATACAGGCCGCTCTGAGTGGCCGTTTGCATCGACTGGCATAGATAAACGCCGGTCTGTGCACCTTTTTCAGGTGAGCGTGCAACCACTCGTCTTAATACCCCATAAAAAGGCGATAACCAAACGGGCAAGGCTTGTTTAAGCATAGGGGTATCAACAATACCTGGATCAAAACAATTTACGGTTATACCGCTAGCAGATAATTTCTCGGCCAACGTTTGGGTAAACAGCACACTGAAAAGTTTGCTGTTGCAGTAGGCACGCTCAGCATTAAAGTGCTCGCGTAACTGAATATCATCAAGATCCAGTTTGGCATCTTTATGCCGAAACGACGCCGTGTTAATCACTCGGGCTTGCTGCGCGTTGGCCAATAAAGGTAATAGGCGCCCGGTTAATAAAAAAGGGGCAATCTGATTCACCGCCAACGTTGATTCAATGCCATCCACGCTGGGGGTAAAGCGTTTATCAGACCAATGCCCAGCATTATTAATAAGAATATCGATGTGATCGGTTAGTTGATGAATTTGATCTGCGGCAGCATGAATCGAGTCAATTGACGATAAATCACATTGCACAAAATGCACCTTATTTCTCAGGGCTTGCTGTTTAAGCATGGCTTGGAATTTAGACTGATTACGCGCTAACACAAAGAATTCAATATCAGGCTGTTTATCCAATTGATAAAGCCACTGCTGGCCAAACCCTGAGGTAACACCGGTAATTACAATGCGTTGCATATTTATCTCACTTTTTAATGTTAAACATGAACCACCAAAGACAATTCCTTCCCTGTGGCTTGACGAGATAACAATAAGGCAATTGATACATTAACCAAAATCAAATAAAGTTAAATAACTGTTAACTAAAAGGAAAGGTTTGTGACCAGTTTTAGTGAATATCGGACATTTTGTAAAATTGTTGAACTGAAAAGCATTACGGCAGCCGCGAAGGCGCTGCATAAATCGGTTCCAGCGGTCAGTAAACAATTGGGTAAATTAGAAGCCGGCTTGTCAGTACAGTTAATAGATAGGTCAACCAAAGCAATAACCGTCACGGCTTTAGGCGAAAAATTCTACCAAAAATGCAAACAAATATTGTTGTCAGTAGAAGATGCGGAACAAGCGCTAAAAGATGAAACCAGCACGGCTAGCGGAAAATTAGTTTTATCATTTCCTGAAGTTTTATTAAGAACACCATTAATGGCATTGATCACAAAATTTGGGCGATTATATGAAAATATCCAATTTGACCTAAGAGTGTCCAACACGCCCGACAACCTCATTAATGACGGCATAGACTTTGCGTTTCGTATTGGCAGTCTTGAGGATTCTCGCCTCACCGCCAATAAGTTATTTCCAGTGCGCTTAAAATGCATAGCATCACCGGATTATATTTCTGTATATGGAAAACCCACTTCTTTATCTGAGGCGTTTGATCAGCATAAAATGCTGCTGCCAGCGTTTCTGAATTTAAGTGAAAATGTTAAACAGCTTTTAAATCACCCCGAGAAACTTTCGTTACATCAGTCTCATTTGATGAATAGTGATAGGATGATATTTGATGCGGTGATGCAAGGTATGGGAGTTACGGCCTTATTAGATGTTTCTATTCAATCACAGTTAGACAAGGGCCAATTGATTCATTTAATTCCAGAACAGAAATTACCGCAGCAAGATGTGTTTTTGCTTTATCACAATAGAGACTACATGCCCGAGAAAATGCGCTTATTTAAAGAGTTTATTAAACAAGAGTATTCTAAATGTACTTCCTAATTCAACTTCAAAGCGCAGCACTGATGAGTGGGAGGTTTACCAGAACCGAATGGCTATGAGCTCGTTACCACAACCTTGTAAAATAGTTTCCGCATGGCGCTAAGCAAACACTTAAAAGTAATAATTGTTTTTGTCCTAAAGGAAAAGGCACGGTTTAGCTTCTTTAGTTAGGGAATTTCTAACAAATGTATCACGTTTTATTCACTTTTCTATATCGTGTGCCCCCGTCACTTGTTATTCGTTTGTGGCCCTATTAGTCTATTGTAAAGGGGACTGATTTTATCTGTCGATCCCACATTATTGACTTGGAGCAAGCCATGAAACACCACAGTTCCTTCCTAGCCATGAGCATGTTGCCGGTTATTTTGTCAGCTTGTGGTGGAGGCGTTGAAGGTACACAGAAGGATGCCGCCGAGAGTCTGGTAGGGCAATTTATAGATAGCCCAGTGCAAGGGCTCAATTACTCCACATCAAGTGGGCAGGGCGTCACCAATGCCAATGGTGAGTTTAATTACAGGCAAGGTGAAAGTGTAAGCTTTTCTATCGGCGACCTTACGCTGCCGCAAGTAGACGCAGCCGCCATTATTACCCCGCTTACCCTAGCCAATACCGATGACTTTAATCACTCCCAAGTGGTTAACATTGCGCGTTTATTGCAAACCCTAGATACGGATGGTGACCCGTCCAATGGCATCACCATTGACGATCAAGCTCATGCTGCCGCCAGCGGTTTAAGCCTCAGCTTCGACGAAGTCGATTTTGAAGACAGGGTTATCAATTTAGTGGCCAATGCCGGCTCTACAAATAGCACCCTGATTTCAAGCAGTGCCGCCATCAATCACTTACAAGACAGTTTGGGGCAAGTTAGCGCGTGTGCTAAAACCCACCCGTTAGTGGGTTCCAGTGTGGCATTATCAGCCATTGCTCATTCGGTGAGTGGTACGGTGCGCGTAGTAGATGACTGCACCATCGAGATTAATAACTTCAGCTATGATGGCGGGGGGATAGACGTGTTTGTTTATGGGGGGGTAGATGGTAACTATGACGACGGCTTTGCCATGGGTCAAAACCTGTTTGGCACACGCTTTACGAATCAAACCCTAATTATTACCTTGGCCGATGAATCGGTGTTAGATCGATTCAACGGCATTAGTATCTGGTGTGTGACGGCAGGTGTTAGCTTTGGTGATGGCATCCTGCAAAGCCCTTGAATTCATCAGCTGGGCATCCTTGCCTGAGGTTTTCAGGCTAAGGCTTTAGGAAAAGACTATGCTGGCTAGGTTTTTCCTATGTATGGCGATAAGGGCTAAATTCACCAGGGTTAAGCAAAAGCAAATTGTGCATTCATTAGCTTAAGGCGCTTATGTTGCATTTTTAGGCTGTACTCCAGCTCTTTATAACGAGTGCGAACAACTGCGTTTTCCCACTTGCCTAGTAAATTCTTTTTGGTGCTTTGCATTTTTTCAGTTTGCAAGTCACTCCATTGCGCCATAGTGTCTTTAAAGTCGTTGTATTCTGTTTCAAGTAACAGTTTCCATTGCTCTACATTGTTATGCATATGGGCGGCTACATTTTCACGGCTATCTACTTTAGCCAATTCTTCATTGGCTCTTTTAAATTGCATGTGGTTTTTGGCACGTTGAATCTTAAAGTTAGAAACGGTTTTTAAATTACTGGTTAATCCAATCCAAGACATTGCATGAATTAGCCATTTAGTTGGGTCCCAATGCCACCAGCGAATGCCGTTGCGGTAATCGGTTTGAAAAATATGGTGGTAATTGTGGTAGCCCTCACCGTGGGTTAATACGGCAAAAAAGGCGTTATCGCGGGCGGTATTTTCATCAGTGTAAGGCTGTTTTCCCCATTTATGCGCAATGGAGTTAATAAAAAAGGTCACGTGGTGCGAGACAAATAAACGTAAAAAACCTGCCAATAAAATCATACCCCAGAAGTCGCCGCTCAATATTCCTAATATAACCGGCACACCTATCATCATGCTCAGTGCAATGGGAATGTAGTATTTGTGTTGCCACGCCACAATTGCATCAGCTTGTAGGTTTTTAACATTTTCAAAATTAACTTCACCGCTTGGGTACTGGCGAAGCATCCAGCCCATATGGGAAAACCACAGGCCGCGCTTGGCTGAATATGGGTCTTTATCTACATCGTCCACATGGCGATGATGCACTCGATGGCCAGAGGCCCAGGTTAAAATAGAGTTTTGAGCGGCGCAGGCCCCCCATAACGCAAACCACATTCTTACAATAGGGTGGGCTTGGTAGGCATTGTGAGACCAAAGGCGGTGATAACCGGCGGTAATGGCCAAGCCGCAAAAGAAATTAAGTACTATAAAGGCTATCCAAGCTTCGCTGCTGTAACCCTGAGTAAAGCCATACCAGGGAACGGCCACCAATACCCCAAGGGTACTGATAAGGAACATAATGCTCGGCACCCAGTTGATAGGGGGCTTGGGCTCTGTTGCGACGCTATTTTTATTGTTCATATATTAGGCGTTGTTAGTTAAATTGGCAGTATTGTACCAGTAATGCCCGAAGAATTTCACAAATTGCGCGCAGGATTGATATGGCGCAAGTTAACAGTGCTCTAGGGGAGAGGCTAGTTTTACAGTGTCATTCAGGCCTGACCTTCGATCTTTTTGCCCATTTCAATTGCGCCGTTTGTTTTCATCATAGGCATAGCGATGTCCCGAGTATGATTGAACTGACGCTCTTCACTTTAATTCTATTGCGTAATAAAAGGTCAGCCCCTGTTTTTAGAGCGCTTTATGGCAAAAAAAACTAACGCTTTGTGCTTTTAACATCCATATCTAATAACACCAACATAATGTTCAAAATACGTCCATTTACTGCTGCGCACTTTAATTATCAGACTATATTTCAATTAGCTGTTTTTATTGCGCTGTAATTGCTTAGTGAATGTCTAAATTCATCCTAGGATAACGGAGGCATTAATCATGTGGCCGAATATTCCCCTATCACGGCATTGGCCTGCCTATCAATATGCTCTCTTATTGTGTTTGTTATTTTTTTATTATCCGCACTCATATGGCGAAGAGATGACGGGGCCTAGTTCTTATTCTTACGATGATTTGTTTAGTTTATCCCTAGAAGATATTTCACAACTGACGGTGACGGTTGCATCCAGTAATACTGAAACTGTGTTTAACAGTGTGTCTACGGTTACGGTTATTCAACGCGCGCAGATAGATAAATACGGTTTTCGCACGGTTAGGGAGGCCATCTCCACCTTGTCAGGTGTAGCTGTGTTGCGCACTTATTTTAAGCAATCTATTCCCACCACTAGATCGGTTCTGCAAGATCATTACGCAAACAAAGTGTTGGTGATGATTAATAAAGTACCAACCTCAAACGGGGCCACTGGGGAAGCGATACTAGAGCGCATTAATATTCATGATATTGAACGCATAGAAGTGCTAAAAGGGCCTGCTTCGGTGCTTTATGGTACCAATGCCTATTCGGGTGCCATTAACCTAGTGCTGCGTGATAGCAAACAGGCGCGCGCTAACGCTTATGTGGGGGTAGGAAGCGAGGGCCAAAATACCGCCGGCGTCTCCAAAAGTTTTGTAAATGAAGCGGGCAGTGCAGGTTTTTTTGTTTCGGCAAATTTTGAAAATAGCGAAGAGAATGATTTTATCTTTGTTGACGAGCAGGGAAATTCGGCACCGGTTTCCGACTTCAATGACATGGCTGCGGTTACTTTACAGGGCCATTACAACGAACATGAATTTCTTATAAACGCTTATCAGGGCGAAGAGGGTTACTTAGGAGTGGCGCCCAGGTTGAATTTTGGTTCTGGTAATCAGCATGCTCTGGATGGCTATTTGGCTGCGTACAAGTACCAATACTCAATTGATAGTGATTCCAGCTTCAACTTGATGAGTAACTACGAGTGGAACAAACGGGAGTTTTCCAGGGACGCCGCCAATGACGAGCAGGGCGTCATAGAGGCGCTACACATTATTAATTCATTAAAATACAGGCGTCTATTTTATGAAGATTTTAATTTTGAATTAGGGTTAGATCACGATTATCGAGAAATAGATGTATTTCAGTTTGAATTAAGCGACGGTAGTGTGATTGATTATGAAGGCAATTTGGCCGGACAGGATGTAAGCGAAACGTCAGTTTTTACCCAGCTAGGTTACCAGAAAGATCGCTGGAAAGGGCTAGTAGGGACTCGGCTGGTGGATAATGAATTGTTTGGCGAGAATGTCTCCAGTCGTGCAACATTGCTATACAGTTTTTCTGATACTAGCAGTGTTAAGTTCATTGCTGGGCAGTCATACCGGTCGCCCTCGCTCTTTGCGTTATATATTGTGGGGCGTAATAACATCATCATAGGCAACCCGGATCTTAACCCTGAAAAAAGCAGCTCTTATGAGGTGTCCTACCTTAGGGCTTATGGCCATTATTTTTTTCAAGCTAATGCCTACTATGCCACCTATGATAATAAAGTATATCGCAAAAGTGGCGATGCGGTTCTGCCGGACGGCTCTGGTGTGGTGGTGCAAAACACCACTGTATATGCCAATGGTGAAGAGTTTAGCGCGCAGGGATTAGAGCTGGAAACTCGCTACAGTCATGATCAGCTGGACGGTTTTTTTAATGTGAATGTAATAAGCGGCGACGATGGCGATGAGGTGCCTGACTCTGACCATTACAATTTTAAATATGTGCCTGACTTTACCTTGGCAGCAGGTATGAGTAGGCAGGTTAAAAACTATTTATTCTCCTTTGTGGCAAATTATACCGACAGTACCCAAGGTCCAGAACAGGAGGTAGCTAGCAGCTTGGTATTAGACCTTATGCTGGGATACAACCAACAGCTCGGACAGCGAGCTGTTCATCATAGTGTGCGCTTGAATAACGCCAGCGATGAATCGGTTACAGTGGCAGAATATGCTAGACGCCGTGGCTTAAATGAGGTTCGTATGGATTTAGGCAGAGTGTTTACCTATGAGTTGTCTGTTGCATTTTAGGTGTGTTTAAGTTCAAAAATAATTAAGACAGTCGTAGTTACAGCGTGAGAAAAAGCTCGCTACGGTCATCTTGACCTTTGACCCAACCTCCATCCCATTATGAATTCTTCACCGTATTCACTAATTGTTGTTCAATAGCCGCTAGGCAAACCTTAAGGCTTAAAGGCAACTGTTTATCATAAGTATACAAGGCATAAACTGGGTTAACCGACAGCTGATAATCAGGAAACACTTCATGAAGTGGCGGGTGAATAGACGCAAGTTTAAAGTCAGGAATAAGACCAACCCCCGCTCCCGATTTAATGAGCGTAAGGCAAGTATAAAATGAATTTGCGCGGCAGCGTGCCTGGGTTTTATAGTGTAGTTCTTTCCCTACATTATCTTTAAACAAGTGGTCTATGAGCTTGCCCTGCCAAGCATTTGCTATGTAGGCAGCATCGTTGTGTTGTTGGCCCTGTTTCAGTGCCGGCTGGCTGCTGCACAGTACATCTTTAAATTCACCAATGCGCCGTTGTTTTATTGAACTATCTTTTGATTGGCCTACGCGAATGGCCAAGTCGATATTCTCGCTAATCAAGTCAAGCTGCTGATCATTGCTGATGAGTTGGGGTTTTAATAATGGGTATTGCGGCATTAGTAAGCTGATGGCGGGGGCCACTAAGGTTTCCATTAGCGCGCTGGGTGCGGTAATTCTAATATCCCCTTTGGGTACAACAAGCACCTCTTGTGCTTGCAGCCAGGCTTGGTCGGCAATGGAGTTAAGTTGTTTGCAGTGCTTAAAAAAGTCGTTACCTGCCGCGGTTAACGTTTGGCGGCGGGTGGTGCGCTTCAATAGTGACACCCCTAATGCTTGTTCCAGCGCTTTTAAGTGCTGACTTACCACCGACTTAGACAGTTGCAAGGCTTCAGCGGCAGCGGTAATTGAGCCGGTTTCCACTATATGTGCAAAAACCGCCATGTGGCGTAGTTGATTCATGACTTCCTGATCCGCTGTAGAGATTATTGTACGTAAAAACTAAACAATGAATTCTAGTATGTTTGTTTTTTAGTGGCAATAAGCCCTTTACTCTATCGGTATCAATTCAAACCAGTAGAGCAAGTCGTATGTCACAATCAATGTTAGAGAACAGCACCCTAAATGCCTGCCAGCAGGGTATCGCTATTTGGCAGGCCGCGTTTAATAAACAGGATGCGGCTGGCTGTGCCGCGCAATATACTCAAAACGCAGTGATGCACGCCCGACCTTTTGGTACGTTTAAGGGCCGCGAAGAAATTCAAGCCTTTTGGCAGGGCATCATGAATGACGATTTTCGCCAGGTAGAATATTCTGATGTGAAGTGGCAGCAGGCTGAAGGGCAGGGCTTTTTATTAACATCCAGTTGGACTATGAATAAGGCCTTTGGTGTTGTACATAAAGAACACTGGGTGATTGAAGAAGACGGCAAGGCACGTTTGCTTAGTGATGATTTTGAAATACAGGGTGAGCGCTAAAATATTAGTCAGCAATTAATTCCCGAAATTAACTTCAAAGTGCAGCAGGATGGGGAGGGCAGTTGGCAGGGGCTGGATACACGTAAAAACAGTCTAAAAAACTAATATAAAATAATATTGAATGCTTAGAGTGTTTTGGCGCTGGTGATTATGCTGACAAAGTTAGCTCTGAATGGCACTTCATCAAGCTAAAGGCTCAGTGTTTTCGGGGGCTGAAACGACAGAGTAACGTTATTTGTCGTTGGCAGCCTTTGTTAGTTTAGCTATAAACATAGCGTTAAATAGCATAGCGGCACTATTGTATAATATTTAAATACTCTGAAATCTTGGTTACACATACCCTTCAATTCAGGTCTTGCCTTAAACGCGAAATGTAAGACTCCGTGACATACGCTCTGTGCCGTGATCCCTGCTATTCTATTTTAGTGTCGTCATATTGTGCTGCACCCCGTCACCCTTGTCTATTTAAAAGGGCGATTAAAAGGGCGAGTAAAAGCGAGGTAAGCTGGGGTTTTATATGAAGTTAGTTTGCCTGGTAATTTTAATTGCACTTACTTCACAAGCATTTTCCCAGTGCCGTCTCAGTGTGCGGGTAGCCAATAGCATTCCTCAATATTATCAAGATGAGCATAAAAACTGGCAAGGCATGGGGGTGGAGTTAGTAGAAGTGTTACTGAATGAAGCCCAGTGCCAGCCAATTTATACAGTATATCCCTGGAAGCGTGCATTGGCTCAATTACAAGTGGGTAAGTTAGACATGATGGTGAACTTGTCTATTACCCCCGAGCGTAAAAAATACCTGTGGTTTATTGGCCCGCAAAGGGACGAAACCATTGTGTTGGTGGTTAACAACGATTTTGATCTTAAAGTAGATGCATTAGATGATTTCAAAACCTTGAATAATAGAATTGGTATCGAGAATGGTGCCTATTATGGTGATAGCTTTGACAAAAAATATAAATCTGAACCTGCGTTCGCTAACTTATTTGTTCATGCAGTGAACACGGGTATGCTTATTAATATGCTTAAGGCGAAGCGAATTATAGGATTTTTTGAAGATAGATATAGCAGTGCCTATAAGATGAAAACACAAACACACTATCAGGGGGTAAAGGCACATTCCTTTTTAGTGAATCAAGATTTTGTATATTTTGGCTTTAGTAAAAAATCGGTACCTCAAGAGTTACTGGCTAGGCTTAAAAAAGCGTATGACAAGGCCAATTCCGCGGGTAAATTTGAAGCGGTTATTAAGCGTTATAGATAAAATTAGATTTAACATTTTTTGCGGCGAAGGGCAGCTGTACCTGTTAAATTCACGTTGACAGGGTTTTACTGAAAATAAATGTCCATGCAGTCTTGAGCTTTATAGCGTGCCATTCAAACCTAATCCCCCCCCCACACTCAATAATTCTTCAGTATATTAGCGGAAAATAGTTGCCGGTTTTTTTATGTGATATTTATAAACTCTATTTTTATAGTGAGTTTTTGAGGTTCTATTTCTTATTTATTACTTTGAGTTCGTAAACTTAACACTCCTTAACATTTCTTTTCTCTTGGTGCGCTTTTGTTTTTTAACTATAGGCCGCTAAATTGCTATGAGTTAACCAGCTAATTGTTTGTCATGTTAAAGGCTAACAATATACCATGTTAATTATTATTAAATCAGGAGAGATAAGATGATAGGTGGAGTGAACGGCGGTCTCAATCCGGCACAGTTCTTTTCCCATAATCGTGACCCAGCAGATATGAGCAATAAAATGCTTGAAAAAGCCGACAGCGATGCCAGCGGCACCATTAATCGGTTAGAGTTTGATGAGAGCATTGCCCGAAAACCCGGTACGCAAAAGTCAGATGAAAGTTTTGCCCGTCTGGATCAAGATGGAGATGGTGAGATAACTCAAAGCGAAGCCCAGGCAGCCATGGAAGAAAGAAAGGCCTTTATGAATGATGGCGGGCCTCATTCCATGTTTAGTCCGGAAGTGGCACGCCTAGTACGCAGCCTAGATAGTAATGGTGATAACACCATAAGTCAGGAGGAAAGTGATGATGCGACGCAAAAATTATTGCAGCAGTTGCAAAGCGGTAATTTATCACCGCCGGCGCGGCCAAACATAATGGAAAGTGGTGACCTAGATGGCAATAGTCTATTAAGCAGTGAGGAGTTTAGCGCTGTGGTGAATACCCTGCGTGAAGGCCTCACTGAGGAAAAATTAAATCAGGTATTTGATCGGGCAGATAGTGATGATGATGGCAGTGTTAGCCAAGCGGAACTGGATCAGCTAACAAGTAAACGTCGTCAGGCGGGTGTGTTTGATGCCAATCACACTAGGGTTAACATTGAGGATAGCTCTGCCAAACTTTATCAATTGGCCGATGCTATGATGCAGGCCTACAATGCTGGCTTGAATGACAGTACTGACAGCGAAGAAAACCTGACGGTACAAGCTTAGCAACAGACGTGCTGGCACGTCTTTTTTATTGTGTGGCTGCCTATTTATAAAGCCTAATATCAAGGTTAAGGGGCAGTCACCCGTTATTGCTCAACTCGTACCAGACGTACTGCATAACTACTGGTACGGTTATTACGGGCAGCGTTGG
>MAAA01014152.1_pt1 | contig 17942 bp, 19 predicted proteins | sample 1115971 | NCBI WGS metagenome assembly MAAA01 (sample SAMN04961123, study PRJNA320927) | seawater metagenome | isolation source: sample BD02T6 sea water enriched with oil for 6 days | place: USA:Gulf of Mexico | collected 2013-07-27 | reverse complement strand
CTAGCATCAAAAAGGCTTATATAGGCCAGCCTAAATGGCGGTAAAGCTAAATAACATGCATTCGCCACAGGCGTAAGCACCAAATTTAACGGCTAACGGGATGTAAAAATGCGGCTATCAGAACACAGCCGAAAGGTAATTGCACAGACTGCTCTTGATATATTTGGTAAAAATATCTGCATAAAGCTCTTTGGTTCAAGATTAGACGATGACCTGGCGGGTGGTGATATCGACTTGTTAATAGAGTCTGGGCAGGTTATTGAACAGGCCCGTCGTAAATCATTAAAATTAGTGGCCAAACTGCAAATAAAACTAGGCGACCAGCCCATTGATGTTTTAGTTATAGATTCAAAAACAAATAGGCAAGCTATTCATTTAGAAGCACAACGAACCGGTATTAAAATATGAAAGCCCAAGGTTTACTGCCCATAGATAGGTATTTAGATACCTTACGAATTGTACAAAAAGAAGGTATACACCTTAGTTATAGCTGGCAGCGTTTATTTAGTAGGGTTATTGATGCAGCTTGGGTGCAAGCACTAGACAATAAACCAGAGCTTGCAGAGCAACTAGAGGCATTTGTATCACGATTTGGCCGAATGCAAGACACTATTGCCGATAAATTATTACCTCGTTGGCTACAAGCACAAGCAGAAAACGCAGGTAGTCAAATTGAAGTATTAAACCGAGCGGAACGTTTAGGGGTTGTTAGTAACGTAGAGTACTGGCTAGAAGCTCGTAAATTAAGAAATAGACTAATACATGAATATATGGAAGCGCCACAAGACTTTGCGGATGACTTAAATTTAGCCAAAGAGTATACGCAAATGCTGGTGGCAACTTATAACCAGTTGCAAGCCTATACGGCTAACCGCATGAGTATAGAGGCGCAAAATATGCCTTATGCTTTAGATGAGTTGCCAAGTAATAAAGGGCAGTAAACCATAGGGTAAAGTGTTTGAAAACTGTATGTGTTCACCGGTAGCGCTACTTGTTGAGCATGGCGTGCGATTAAACAAGCAATCGAGCCCGATAATGCGCCTATTTAATAACCGAAAAACAGATATGGTTACGCAGAGGCCATAAGGGACTGCATGCATTTCGTAGGAGCGTGCTTACACTCGATTTGCCATATAAAGCAATAAACCCAGCAACAACCCGCGCCCGCGGGTGACCCCCCCCAGCTAACCCCTAAAATACTAACAATTAATTAACAATACCCCCTCACAAACGCCACATTAATAAGATAGAATACTTACTCGGCGTGCATAGGCTCAAAATAGCCAGAGCAGCCAGTAACACATATAAAAGTTTAGAATAATTAACACAGGTAACGCTGATTGAAATCACCCCGTAGGAGGGTGCTTGCACGCGACAAGCCACAACAATAAAAATTAGCCAAGCTAAAACCCGAAACGTAGGAGCGTGCTGGCACGCGATAAATGGATTAATGAAAAAAGTAACAAAAGCCGTTATCCCGGTAGCAGGCCTAGGCACGCGTATGCTACCCGCCACCAAAGCCATCCCGAAAGAGATGCTAGTGCTGGCCGACAAACCCCTCATCCAATACGTAGTAAACGAATGCGCTGCAGCAGGTATTACCGAAATTATATTGGTAACCCATAGCTCTAAAAACGCCATAGAAAACCACTTCGATACCTCATTTGAACTTGAAAGTACCCTAGAAACCCGTGTAAAACGCCAATTATTAGAAGACGTACGCAGCATTTGCCCGCCGGGTGTCACCATAATGCACGTGCGCCAAGGGCAAGCCAAAGGCCTAGGCCATGCCGTATTATGCGCCAAACCCATGGTGGGCAATGAACCGTTTGCTGTGGTATTGCCCGACGTATTAATAGATGAATACGAAGCCAATTTAAAAACAGAAAATCTAGCTCAAATGTTAAACCTACACAGTGAGAACCAAGCCAGTCAAATAATGGTAGAGGCCGTGCCGCAAAACCTAGTAAGCAACTACGGCATAGTAGATTTACAAGGGCAAAAGATAAAGCCAGGTGAAAGCAAACCTATAGAGGCTATTGTAGAAAAACCCAAGCAAGAAGACGCCCCATCAAATTTGGCCGTAGTAGGCCGCTACGTATTGAGCGAAAACATTTGGCCCTTATTAGAAGAAACCGCACCAGGAGCCGGAGACGAAATTCAGTTAACCGACGCCATCGCTAAGTTAATGCAGCAAGAAAAAGTAGACGCCTTTTACATGATTGGCAAAAGCCATGATTGCGGCAGTAAATTAGGTTACATGCAAGCCTTTGTAGAATACAGCTTACGCCACGAACAGGAAGGTCAAGCCTTTAGCGGCTGGCTAAAAAATAAATTGAAATAAAATTAGTAGGAGGGGGTGTGCTCATCCCTATAAATGAACAAATGAAAGTATTAATAACAGGCGGTGCCGGCTTTATTGGCTCGGCGGTAATTCGCCACATAATAAAAAATACACAAGACTCCGTTATAAACTTGGATAAATTGACCTATGCAGGCAATTTAGAAAGCCTAGCCGAGGTGAGTGATAGCAACCGCTATGTATTCGAGCAAGTAGATATTTGCAATGCCAGTGAGCTAAGTCGAGTATTTAAACAGTATCAGCCAGATGCGGTAATGCATTTAGCTGCCGAAAGCCACGTGGATAGATCGATAGATGGCCCGGCCGAATTTATACAAACCAACATTGTAGGCACTTATACATTACTAGAAGCGGCTCGCGCGTATTGGAATAACTTAACAGCAGATAAAAGAAACAGTTTTCGTTTTCATCATATAAGTACCGATGAAGTATATGGCGACCTAGAAGGCCCTGAAGACTTATTTACAGAGCAAACGCCTTACGCTCCAAGCTCACCTTACTCGGCCAGTAAGGCCAGTTCTGACCATTTGGTACGCGCATGGCTGCGTACTTATGGTTTCCCAACTATTGTCACTAATTGCTCTAATAACTACGGCCCGTACCATTTTCCAGAAAAATTAATTCCACTGGTTATACTAAATGCCTTAGAGGGTAAAGCCTTGCCTATATATGGAAAAGGCGATCAAGTCCGTGACTGGTTATACGTAGAGGATCATGCCTGTGCCCTTTACAAGGTGGTTACCGAGGGTGAAATAGGCGAGACCTATAACATTGGTGGCCATAACGAGAAGCAAAATATAGAAGTAGTTAAATCTATTTGTGCGCTGCTGGAAGAATTAGTGCCCAAAAGCGAATTTTCTAAGTTATCTGGCAATGCAGGCGGTTTTGAAGGTTTAATTACTTATGTGCAAGATCGCCCTGGCCATGATATACGCTACGCCATAGACGCAAGCAAAATAGATAAAGAGCTCAGCTGGAAACCAGAAGAAACCTTTGAGACCGGTATGAAAAAAACCGTACAATGGTATTTAAATAACAGTGAGTGGGCCACACGAGTGCAAGACGGCAGCTACCAGCGAGAACGCTTAGGTGCTAAATAATTTAGGTTTAGTCTAGGGGGGTTATGCCCCTTGGTTGTACTCACGATATTAAAAATTGTAGGGGCTTGCTTGCAAGTGAAAGGAACCCAATAAAATGAAAGGCATAATACTAGCAGGCGGCAGCGGCACGCGTTTATACCCGATTACCAAAGGCGTAAGCAAGCAGCTTGTGCCTATTTACGACAAGCCAATGGTATATTACCCGTTATCAGTTTTAATGTTGGCGGGTATTACCGAGGTATTGATTATCTCTACCCCTGACGACCTACCTAGCTTTAAGCGTTTATTAGGTGATGGCAAAGATTTAGGTATGCGTTTTGAATACATAATACAGCCCTCACCAGATGGCCTAGCCCAAGCCTTTATACTTGGGGCTGATTTTATTGCAGATGACGATGCCTGCTTAATATTGGGCGATAATATATACTACGGCCATGACTTGGTTGCTACATTAAGCAGTGCTGTAGAAAATGCAAAACAAGGGGACGCCACCGTATTTGGTTATCACGTACACGACCCTGAGCGTTATGGTGTGGCCGAGTTTGATGAAAGCGGAAATGTAATCTCGTTAGAGGAAAAACCAGGAAAACCAGCATCTAACTACGCCGTAACGGGGTTGTACTTTTACCCTAACGATGTGCTTAAAAAAGCATTAGAAGTTGAGCCTTCACATCGTGGTGAGCTAGAAATTACCACTGTGAATCAAATGTATCTAGCGGAGCAGCGCTTAAAGCTAGAAAAACTAGGACGTGGTTTTGCATGGTTAGATACTGGCACCCATGAAAGCCTATTGGAGGCATCTTCGTTTATTGCCACCATCGAAAAACGTCAAGGCTTAAAAGTAGCGTGCCTAGAAGAAATCGCCTACGAGAAAGGCTACATCAATAAAGAGCAGCTTTTGCAATTGGCCGAACCATTAAAGAAAAACCAATACGGGCAATATTTAATCCGTAGAGCCAACGAAATGTAAGTTGATTGAAATATAATGAAGTTTACCCGCACTAAAATAAAAGACGTGATCATCATCGAGCCAAAAGTGCATGGTGACGATCGTGGTTACTTTGCCGAAACTTTTCGTCAAGACAAGTTAGATTCATTTTTAGGCTTTAAAATAAGCTTTGTTCAAGATAACGAATCTAAATCGGGCAAAGGGGTATTGCGTGGCCTGCATTATCAACTAGCCCCTGCCGCACAAACAAAATTAGTGCGAGTGATTCAAGGCAGTGTATTGGATGTCGCGGTAGATATACGTAAAGGCAGCCCTACCTTTGGCCAGTATGTGGCGGTGGAGCTTACAGCGCAAAATAAAAAACAATTACTTGTACCGAGGGGTTTTGCCCATGGTTTTGTGGTGCTAGAAAATAATTCCATATTTGCTTACAAGGTAGATAACTATTACTCACCTGAGAATGATAGGGGTATAGCCTTTAATGACCCTGCATTGGGCATAGACTGGAAAATAAACACAGGCAATCTAAACCTATCGGCCAAAGACAAAATACAACCTTTATTGCTCCAAGTAACAGATAGCGATGTGTTTGATAGTGAGGTGAATTACTATGTCTAATGTAAAAGTTGTTCAGAATATTTTAATTACAGGCGCAGGTGGTCAACTGGGTAGTGAATTTCGCTATTTAGCAGAAAAGCCTCCAAAACCTGTTTTTAAGTTTATTTTTGTTACCCGCAAAGAACTAGACATACAAAACAGCCAGAAAATAACTGATTTTTGTAGCGAAAATAAAATAGACGTAATAATAAACTGCGCCGCCTACACAGCTGTAGATAAAGCGGAGCTAGAACCAAAACAAGCTGACGCTATAAACCATTTAGCGGTTAAAAAATTAGCGCAAATAGCAAAAGACCAAAACATAAAATTTATACATATATCCACAGATTATGTGTTTGATGGCACTAACCACAAACCCTATAAAGAATCAGATAAAACTAATCCGCAAAGCGTATACGGAAAAACCAAATTAGATGGCGAGCTGGCTATGCAAGCCATTAATCCAGCTAACAGCTTAATTATTCGCACTTCTTGGGTTTATTCAGAATTTGGTAACAATTTTGTAAAAACCATGCTGCGCTTAGGGCAAGAGGGAGGTGAGTTGAGCGTGGTGTGCGACCAAGTGGGTACACCCACAAATGCCAGAGATTTAGCCAAAGCCATATTGCAGATCATTCCTCAACTTAACAATAGCAGTGTAGAAATCTACCACTACAGCAATGCTGGGGTATGTTCATGGTATGATTTTGCAAGTGCCATATTTGAGATATATAACATAAGCTGCAGCGTAAACCCCATATCGTCAGAAGCATACCGTACATCCGCACAGAGACCGTACTATACAGTGATGGATAAAAGTAAGATAATGGAAAGGTTTGGACTTAGTTATGAGCATTGGCGTGAAAGCTTATGTTCATAGAGAAAATATAACTCGCAGGGTGCATTAATTACAGGCGTAATGTCCCAAAATAAAAACATAGGTCGGGTTGTGCTCGGCAAATAAACTAGAAGAAATAATGAAAATATTAATAACAGGCGTAGCAGGCTTTATAGGAGCAGCATTGGCCAATGCATTGCTAAACCGTGGCGATACAGTATTAGGTGTTGATAATCTTAATGATTATTATGATGTAAGCCTAAAACTATCACGCCTATCAAGAATTGAATCCCATAAAAATTTCACGTTTGAAAAAGTAGATATATCAGACCGTGTAGCCCTAAAGAGCTTATTTGAAAACAGTCAATTTGATGTGGTTGTTAACTTAGCCGCTCAAGCAGGGGTACGTTACTCCATAGAAAACCCAGCGGCTTACATAGACTCAAATCTAGTGGGCTTTGCCAATATACTGGAAGGCTGTAGGCAGCAGGAAGTGGCTAATTTGGTATATGCGTCATCAAGTTCAGTATACGGTGCCAACAAAGAATACCCATTTAATGAAGATCACCCTGTAAATCATCCAGTATCTTTATACGCAGCTACCAAAAAGTCCAACGAGTTAATGGCCCATTCATATTCCAGTTTGTACGGTATGTCGGTAACAGGTTTGCGCTTTTTTACTGTATACGGCCCAAATGGTCGCCCAGATATGGCTCCGTTTTTATTCACTGATAAAATATTGCGTGATGAAGAAATTCAAGTGTTTAACAACGGCGAGATGTTTCGTGATTTTACTTATATAGATGACATTGTTACTGGTGTAGTAGATGTAATAGATAATCCAGCCACAAAAAATGAAAATTGGAATCCTGAAATCCCTGCGGCATCAACCAGTTATTGTCCGTACCGAATATTAAACATAGGCAACGATAAACCCACCAAATTAATGGATTTTATCAAAGCTATCGAAACCGCATCGGGCAAACAAGCCAAAATAAACTATAAACCCATGCAGCCCGGTGATGTAGTGGGTACAGCAGCTAGCATAACGAAATTAAATGCCATAAATGGTTTTGAACCTAAAACTGATATAAATACAGGCATGCAGAATTTTGTAGACTGGTTTAAAAGTTACTATAAAGTATAAGAATATTATATGGGGGTATTATTGTATGAGTAATATATTAATGGATAGATCAATTGTAGGAGGGCGCCTGCGCGCGACCCATAAAATATAAATGAAAATAGCCATTGCCGGAACAGGATATGTAGGCCTATCCAACGCCATGCTTTTAGCGCAACACAATGAAGTGGTTGCTCTAGATGTAGTGCCCGAAAAAATAGACATGCTTAACCGCAAGCAATCTCCCATTGCTGACGTTGAGATAGAATACTTTTTACAAAATATAACATTAAACTTTATTGCCACGTTAGATAAAGGCTCTGCCTACAAAAATGCTGATTTTGTCATCATAGCAACCCCTACAGATTACGATGCGGACACCAATTACTTTAATACCAGTACAGTAGAATCAGTAATTAAAGACGTAATGGTCATTAACCCCAGTGCGGTAATGGTAATAAAATCCACCGTGCCGGTTGGTTTTACCGCAAAAATCAAACAAGCGCTAAATTGCAAAAATTTAATGTTTTCTCCGGAATTTTTACGGGAAGGCAAAGCCCTATACGATAACCTGCACCCAAGTCGTATTGTGGTGGGCGAGCAATCCCATCGTGCAAGGCAGTTTGCAGGTCTATTGCAGCAGGGTGCACACAAAAAAGATATAAACGTATTGTTTACGGATAGCACGGAAGCCGAAGCCATAAAGCTGTTCTCTAATACTTACTTAGCCATGCGCGTAGCCTACTTTAACGAGCTAGACAGCTATGCTGAAACCCATGACTTGGACACAAGGCAAATTATAGAAGGGATAGGATTAGACCCGCGTATCGGTAGCCATTACAATAATCCAAGCTTCGGCTACGGTGGTTACTGCCTACCAAAAGATACCAAGCAACTGCTCGCTAATTTTAAAAACGTACCAAACAATATGGTACGCGCAATAGTCGATGCCAACACAACAAGAAAAGACTTTATCGCGGATTCAATTATTAAGCGAAATCCAAAAGTTGTAGGAATATATCGCTTAGTCATGAAATCAGGCTCAGACAACTTTCGAGCCTCAGCCATTCAAGGAATTATGAAACGCATAAAAGCCAAAGGCATCGAAGTGGTGATTTACGAGCCTGTATTTGAAGAAGAAACCTTCTTTAACTCAAAAATTATAAAAGACTTAAATGTATTTAAAAAAATATCCGATGTAATTGTGGCCAATAGGTTGTCAGCTGATGTCGAAGATGTAGCGGGTAAAGTGTATACTCGCGACTTGTATGGGAGTGATTAGTAAAATATGTTGGCTAAGCTTAAGCATAAACTTGTAGGAACAAAGGAGAAGAAGCGCTTAGTTAGTAATATCTTTTCTTTGGGCCTGTTGCAGGGCACTAGTTATATTCTACCCCTACTGACAATTCCATATTTGGTTCGAGTATTGGGTCCAGAATACTTTGGTCTCTTAGCTTTTGCAGCCGCCTTTATTACTTATTTTGTGCTTCTTACTGACTATGGGTTTAACTTGTCTGCCACCCGGCAAGTTTCAATCTATCGTGATGATAACAATAAGATAAGTGAGATTTTTAGTGCGGTAATGATAATTAAAGCATTTTTGGCGCTGGCTGGTTTTGTTTTTATGGTGGTAATTGTCTTTAGTTTTGAAAAGTTTAGTAGGCACTGGGAGTTGTATGTTGTTACCTATGGTTTGGTAGTTGGGCAGATGTTATTTCCGGTTTGGCTCTTTCAAGGTATGGAGCGGATGAAATACATCACATATCTAAATATATCTGCAAAGGTTTTTTTTACGGTTTGTATTTTTTCTTTTGTAAAGGAGCAGGAGGATTACTTATTAGTGCCTTTATTAACTGCAATGGGGTTTATAGTGTCTGGGGTTTTGTCGCTATATGTGGTGGCGAAAAAATTTGATGTTGTTTTTTCTTGGCAAGACGCTTCAGTTTTAAAGTCTCAGCTTGCTGAAGGTTGGCATGTTTTTCTTTCTAGTATGTCGATTAGCTTGTATACGGTGTCAACGACTTTTATTCTAGGTTTGTTTGTGAATAATACTGTGGTTGGTTACTTTGCGGCAGCTGATAAAATTGTGCATGCTGTTAAAGGATTGTATGTGCCTGTATCGCAGGCTATTTATCCATTGGTAGGAAAAAAATTATATGAAGATAAAGAGCAAGGTCTTGTGTTTATTAAGAAGGTGTCTTGGGTAGTTGGTGCAGGTATGTTTGTTATTTCTGGTATGTTGTTTATACTGGCTGACCCGATCGTGGTTATACTGCTTGGTGAGCAATATCAAGAATCTATTTTTCTCTTAAAGGTCATGGCGTTTCTCCCATTTATTGTCGCTCTCGGTAATATATTTGGGATTCAGACCATGTTGAATTTGGGGTACAAAAAAGAATTTAGTCTTTTTATATTTGTTGCAGCTATTGCGGGCTTGCTGCTATCGCTGTATTTAACTTCTTTATATGAAGCGGTAGGGACATCTTTTGCAGTATTGATTGTAGAGGTCTTTATAGCTGTAATGCTTGGCTTGTTTGTGCGTATTAAAATTAGGAATAGAACTTTATGAAGGCTGTTATTTTAGCAGGTGGGTTAGGCACTCGATTGAGTGAGGAGACATCTCTTAAGCCCAAGCCAATGGTTGAGGTCGGTGGCAAACCAGTGCTATGGCATATCATGAAAATATATTCACAGTATGGAGTGAATGATTTTATTATTTGCTGTGGTTACAAGGGTTACGTAATCAAAGAGTATTTTGCAAATTATTTTTTACATACTTCTGATGTGACTTTCGATATGAAAAACAATCAGATGAAAGTTCACCATCAGCGCGCTGAGCCTTGGACGGTTACATTGGTTGATACTGGTGAAGATACTATGACAGGGGGGCGGTTAAAGCGAGTAGCACCTTATCTTAAAGATGAAGATGCATTTTGTTTTACATATGGTGATGGTGTTGCTGATGTTGATATAGGTAAGCTAATAGAGTTTCATAAGCAGCATGGTAAGCAGGCAACCTTAACCTCTACATATCCGCCTGGACGTTTTGGCGCGCTAGATATTCAAAATGATCAAATACAACATTTTAAAGAAAAGCCAAAAGGCGATGGCGCTATGATAAATGGTGGCTTCTTTGTGTTGTCTCCAAGTGTAATAGAAAGAATTACAGGTGATATGACTACTTGGGAGCAGGAACCTTTAATGACGCTAGCAGAAGATGGCGAGCTGATGGCATACCAACATCATGGGTTTTGGCAACCCATGGATACGTTGCGTGATAAAAATTATTTGGAAGGGCTTTGGCAATCAGGCAAAGCACCCTGGAAGACATGGAAGTAACTTATGTTCAGTAATCAATATCATGGGAAAAAAGTACTGGTCACAGGCCATACTGGGTTTAAAGGAAGTTGGTTGACAGCATGGCTGTTAAAATTAGGGGCAAAGGTATGTGGTGTATCAGATCAAATACCTACGAAGCCATCGATTTTCGAAGAGCTAGGTTTAGCAGATAAGATTGAGCATCACTTTTGCGATATTAGAAACTTCGATGAGGTTTCTAAGGTTCTTGTTGATTTTAATCCTGACTATGTATTTCATTTGGCAGCACAGCCGATAGTTTCAGTATCTTATGATGACCCGTTGAATACCATTTCCACAAATGTTATTGGGACAGCTGTGATTCTTGAAGCTTTAAAGCAGTGGAATCATGAATGTAGCGTAGTACTTATAACATCAGACAAATGCTATGAAAATGTTGAATGGGTTTGGGGTTATAAGGAGACTGATCATTTAGGAGGCCGGGATATATATAGTGGCTCAAAAGGTGCTGCAGAAGTTATAATTCATGCTTATTATCATTCATTTTTCACTAATAAAATGAATAAAATTAGACTGGCAACAGGGCGGGCTGGTAACGTAATTGGAGGCGGTGATTGGGCAAAAGACCGAATTGTGGTCGACTGTATGAAGAGTTGGGCAGATGGGCAGTCAGTAGAAATTAGAAGCCCCAGTGCAACGAGACCATGGCAGCATGTCTTAGAGCCATTGAGTGGCTATTTGGCGTTAGGCGTGCAGTTAGATAATGATGAAAAGTTGTTGGGGGAGTCGTTTAATTTTGGTCCAAGATCTGAGCAAAATAGGACGGTACTAGAGTTGTTAACGGATTTGAGTCAGCAATGGCATTTTGATAAGGCAGGAGATGCATACCGAATAACCGACAACATTCCCTTTCATGAAGCAGGCTTATTAAAACTAAACTGCGACAAGGCGCTTTTTCATTTGAAATGGGAGGCAAACCTTTCATACAAAAAGTGTGTACATATGGTCGGAGAGTGGTATTACAGCTTCTATAAAACGGATAAAGACATGTATAGTCTCACTGTTGATCAAATCTCCGAGTATGAGAAATTAGCAATGGAAGGAGATTTGGTATGGAGTCGCCCTTAATAATCCTAGAGGGTGTGACTATTACGCCTTTGAAAAGAGTGCATCATCCAAAAGGTGATATTTACCACGCCTTAAAATGTACAGATGACTCGTTCGAGGAGTTTGGTGAGGCCTACTTTACAACTATTCATCAGAATGATGTAAAGGGGTGGAAGCAGCATAAGACAATGTTGATGAACTTGGTTGTGCCTGTCGGAGTAGTGGGTTTTCATTTCTTTAATGAAAGGATCTCAAAAGGTGCTTTTGTCGAAGTGGCTCCACACAACTATGTGAGGGTAACAGTTCAGCCAGGAATATGGATGGCTTTTCAAGGTTTGTCAAAGGACTTGAATTTAATACTGAATCTTGCAAGTACTCCGCATGACCCCGCAGAAGCGATCAATGTAGAGCTTGGTGCTTTTCCTTTTAGTAAAGCAGTAAATACAGTATGAAAATATTGGTGACTGGTGCAAGTGGGTTGTTGGGTTCTGCAATTTGTGATTTTTTAATCAAGCAGGGTGAGAATGTCCAGCGCTATGATCGTAGAGTATTTTCGTGGGTTGATCATCGTAAAAATATTGAACAACTCACTGAATTTGATTGTATTATCCATGCTGCCGCCAATACTAATGTGGAGGCTTGCGAACTGAATTCAGCTACATGCTACAAAGATAATACCTTGCTTACAGAGCGAATGGCCTATGCTGCCAATCAAGCTGGCTGTAAATTTGTTTATATTTCCAGTACGGGAATTTATGGAACAGAGAAAGATTGTGACCCTTACACAGAATTCGACCCGGTCAGCCCAACAACTCATCACCATCGCTCGAAATGGTTGGGTGAAGAGGCTGTTAATCAATTCTGTGAAAATGCTTTAATCCTTCGTGCAGGCTGGGTATTCGGTGGGAATCCTGATAATCCCAAAAATTTTGTTGCTAGGCGAATAGAAGAAGCTTTACAAACAAAAAACAAGAAAATTTATTCTAATAGCCAACAAAGAGGCGTGCCGACTTTTGTTGGTGATTTTGCAGCAATGCTTTATGAGTTACTTCTTAATGATGAAGTGGGGACATTTAATCTGGTGAATCAAGGCTCTGCTTCTCGGTTTGACTATGTTGGAAAGGTTGTTGAGTTTGCAGGGCTCGATGTGGAAGTTTTACCAACTTCAGCTGATGGTTTTAATCGTAAAGCAAATGTTTCCAATAACGAGGCTGCTGTTTCACTTAAACTCGCTCAGTTAGGTTATAAATTTCTGCCTGATTGGTCAGAAAGTCTGAAAGAATATATTAAAAGGGATCTCAATCAGTGGGTTATAGAAAAGAAATATAATGAAAAAAATTGATGTAATGATATTGGGAGCTGGCATTGCAGGTCTTGGGGCTGCATTAAAAGCTAGGGAGCAGGGACGTGAATCGGTTATTTTTGAGGCGAATAATCGTGCGGGTGGCTTGTTAGACAACTTTAAGGTTCAAGGGTTTCGATTTGATAATGCTGTGCATTTAAGCTTCGCTACTGAGCCTGAAGTCAGGAAGATATTTGATCAGGTGGACTATTACACTCACCCTGCTGATGCATATAATTTTGATCAGGATAAGTGGTTAAAACATCCTGTTCAAAATAACCTCTACCCATTGCCTCCCAGTGACAAAGTTGATCTGATTAAGTCGTTTTTAAACCGACCTGAATTAAATAGTGATGATTATGAAAGTTGGTTAAGACACCAGTATGGTGATGTGATTTCTGAAAGGTACCCCATTCGATATACGCAAAAATATTGGGGGACACCTGCTTCTAAATTATCCACCACTTGGATTGGAAATCGAATGAGAAGGGCTGAAGTGGGTGAGATTCTTTATGGGGCGTTCACTTCTGATACCCCTAATACCTATTACACCAAAGAAATGCGATACCCTAAAAAAGGGGGTTATCGAGCATTTATAGAGAAACTTATAGAGCAGTCTAAAATTGAATATGGTTACCGGGCAGAAGAGGTTGATCTAGAATCAAATACCGTAAAGTTTAGTAATGGTGAAATAATCGAATTCAACACACTGGTGAGTAGTATCCCGCTACCCGTGTTAGCGTCAATAACGAAGGACACTCCATTAGAAATTCTAGACTCGGCTCAATCTCTTGAGGCGACCTCTATCGACCTTGTATCCGTAGGCTTTAATAAGGAAATTATTAAAGATCTTTGGTTCTATATTTATGATGAGGATATTTTGGCTAGTAGGGCGTATTCACCTTCAGTTAAAAGTCCTGATAATGTGCCAGAAGGCTGCAGCTCATTGCAGTTCGAAGTCTACTCGCGCGGAGTAAAAAGCAACTACACCAAAGTTGAGCTTCTAGAAAATATTAAATATGCCCTTAAAAAAATGAAAATAGCTTCTCCTGAAGATGTTGTGTTTATTGATCATAAGCATTTACGTTATGGCAATGTGATTTTTGATTTGGGCATGGAAGAAAAGCGGGATCGTGTAAGAGACTTTTTTGAACAAAACCTCGTTAGAGCAATTGGGCGATTTGGTGAGTGGGACTACCTGTGGAGTAATCAAAGCTTTTTGAGTGGTTACAATTCTGAATTTAACAAAAATTAAAAGGATGGAACAGGTGGAAAAAGCAATATTTATCTTTACGCCAAGTCACATGCAGCAACAGTACCTTGAGTATGTGTTTGATAGTATAGCCAAACATATTTCTATACCTTATCAGTTTTGTTTATTTACTGATAAGGTCAGAGATGACTTCGAGTCAAAACACGATGTGATTGTAAAGATTGTGTCCGATGAAGATCATGATAAGTTGAAGGCCTTGTATTTTAAGGAAGGCCGTGGAGATATCCCTGCTTTTTCAGCTTATGCTCAATTAATCATGCCGAGATATTTTACGGAGTATACATCGTTTATATATATGGAGGTTGATCAGATAGTTAGAGGGGATCTAAAGCCGTTATGGGCCTCTTGTGAGCAGTCAGGTTCTGCTTTGGCTGCTGCTGCTTTTTTGGATGATGATTATGTAAGAACAACTGTTGATAGCTTTAATCGAGTTAGCCCTGGTGCAAAGTGTTATAATACAGGTGTACTCTATGTCGATACAAAGCAATGGCTTGCAATGGGTTTTGAAGAAAAATGTTTTAAGGAAGTAAGTCTTCAAAAAGAGAGCTATGGTAAAAGACTCGATTATTATGCTCAGGGTGCTTTAAATAATGCCTTGCATAGTTACATTCGCGAAATAGACCAGAAATATAACTTGCCAGGGTTTGGTAGTGTTAGGGGGATAAGTAGTGATGTAATTAACGAAGCTAAAGTTCTTCATTGGACGGGCCCCAGAAAAGCGTGGGCGGAAAATGGTTTGTATAAAGATTTATACTACTCTGATGAAGCACTTAGGAATGAAGAGGATTATACACTCTCATTTCCTTATCTAAGTTTACTGAAAATTAAGTTTAAAAGAACTGTTAGAAATATCTTCAGAACTGTTAATCTTCTTGTTAGTGCGAAATAGGGTGTCAGGTGAGTAACGTGGACAAAAATAAGCAAAAATCGATTCTTAAAAAATTGAAGAGAGAGTCTGGGTCACATAGCCCGTCAACTAAAGAGATAGTATCGAGGTTAGGGTTTAATCCGATTAAGTATGACTTTTGCTTTCTCTCAAATCCATATGCAACAGATTTAGTTGTAGAAAGGTTTTCATCTCTATTTTCCGATAAAGGAGAAGTGTTTAATCTTTTGGAGGCGTACCCGGCTGGCAGTCGATACGTTGCTGAAAATATTGCAAAATTTGAGGGTATTGATAGTAGTAAAGTAATAGTTGCTAATGGTGCAGTCCAGGCAATTGAGTGGGTATGTGAAGGGTGGGGTTTAGAGCGTTTATTGATTCCAATTCCAACATTTTCAACTTACTATGAGTTTCTTGGCGATAAGTGTGTGTTACTTGAAGACTTTTGGCTCAAGGAGAATATTTCTGCGAGTCACTTATTGAGCTTGGCTGAAGAGAGTTCATCTGATTCGATATTATTAATACTACCGAATAATCCTACTGGAGAAACTCTGCCTCTAGATGAATTGAAAAAACTGATTGATAATTTGGGCAGTAAAAAGCTGATTGTTGATGAAAGTTTTTCACACTTTATTTCTGATTATGAAAGTTATGCAAAGTTTCGAAATGAATTGAATAATGAAAATATTGTATTTATTAAATCAATGTCTAAAGACTTTGGTGTTGCTGGGTTGAGACTTGGGTACTTATATACCTTTGACATGGGATTGTTAGGTTTTGCAAATAGAAAGACGACTTGGAATCTTAATAATTTCTCTGTTACGTTCTCGGATTACTTGGCAGAAGAAGATTTTAAGGCTGAGTATTTAAATGCACGAAATAGATACTTGGAAGCAAAGGATGTATTTTTCGACAAACTTTGTAATATAGATGGTCTTAAGGTTTTTCCTTCAGAAGCAAACTTCTTTCTAATTGAGCTAGAGCGTAATAAATATCCAGATATAGTATACGATTTACTAATTGACTACGGCATTTACGTTAGAACAATGGAAGATAAGATAGGGCTTGATGATGGTTATATTAGAGTTGCTTCGCGCCGAGTAGAGGAAAATAATTTTTTCCTTGACTCTATAAAGGAATATTTAGGTAATGATTAAAAAGTTGGGGCGGCTTGCAAAAAAAATTTTATACCAGCTCGTCTTTGTCTTTTTCTATTTTAAAGCGCACCGCCATGTATCAGGTGAAAAATCGATAGTGGTTTTCGATATTGATAACACCTTGGCAGATACATGGCCTAGCTTTTTAAAGGATTATGAGTCGGATAGTGATCGTCTTGTCTCACTCGTTCCATTCGCTAGCATGATCGAGCTAATTTATTCTTATTCGAAGTTAGGCCATCATGTCATGTTTCTAACAGCAAGAGATTATAGGTATTATTTTCTGACAAATGCATGGCTAAAAAGATATGTAGATTGTAAGTTCTCTCTGGTAATGGTTTCTAGGCCTTCGGAAAAAGTGAAAATATTAAAAAGCTTTAGTGGTTGTAATATTGATTTTTATGATGATCTATCTTACTCGCATGAAACTGGGGTAGTCCAGTATTACAGTGATGATATATATGACGTTAAAAATATTTCTAACGTTAGATATTTTGATAGTGAATATATTTTAAAGGTACAAGCTGGTGGTAGCGATGAATAGAATAAAGCAACTCTTTAGTCTTCTGATTCGAGTTTTTTTTACATTTAGACGTGTCAATTCTTTCTCTATAAATAATCGTGATGTTGATTATATAGTTTGGGCTCCCGATTTTTTCTCAGTTCGCTTTTTATACGGTGATAATCTTCAAAAGGTCTTAGCTACATATTATTATCTGAAGAGACGGGGGAAGGATGTGAGTGTGTGGACTAAAAATGATATAGGTTGTTGCCATTCAAAAAACATAATCTTTTTTGGTAGTCATGTATATAATAGCTATGGTTTTAGCAACTATATGGATTCTTTAGTTAATATTACTAGTAATCTTGAAGCTCAAAACAATCTTGTTTTCCCTAATAGCAAAGAAGTGATTATGTGGGAAAATAAATCATATATGCATGAAAGGTTTGAAAAGCTTGAGATTAATACACCAAAGACTTTGGTTTTTGATCTTGATGATGTACTAGATAGGGATATAGACATTAAATACCCTTTTTTAGTAAAGGAGGAGCACTCTTGCTCATCTCTTGGAGTGCACAAGGTTTCTGATCGAACGGAATTGAAAAAGCTCATTAAAAGTATTGCTTTCAGGCGCAATAATAAAAATGTGATAATTCAGGAGTTATTGGATATTCGTCGAGACCTGAGGGTGATTTTTGTCGGTAATGAAATTGTACTGCATTATTGGAGGATTAATACCTCTTCAGAGTGGAAGCCAACATCAACTAGTACTGGAAGTGAGGTTGACTTTGATTTTTTTCCAAAGCAATGGGAGAAAAAGATTACTGAAAGTTTCAATAAGTTGGGAATGAGAACCGGGGCATTTGATATTGCATGGGATGGTGATAGCCTCGATTCAGAGCCTTACATTTTGGAGGTTAGTACGTTTTATCAGCCTAATCCGCGACCAAGTAATGTTGCAGATTTGAAATATTATGGATCATGGAAAAAATCAGTCCGATTAAGAAATAGTTACCAAAAGTCCGTGGTCGATGTCATTTTTAGTATCCAGAAAGAACTTGTTGATGTTTTGCTTGGGCGGTAGTGATTATTATTTAGATCATATGTTTAGCTCTGAGTTTTATAGTATTGGGCTCTATTCTGTAGTTTGAGTCGTGGTCTAAATACGTTATTTCTTACGATGGAAGCTGACAAAATTTTTATTTTGTATTCTGTCCTTTAGAAAATTTCTGAGTTATTCAGGGTGGCATAACAAGAAATTCTAGGGCGGGTTAATCTTCCCCCGCTTTGATGGACACCTCTAAATAACTTAGAGGTGTAGATATGCCAAGGTATAATAACCCGCGTAAAACGTGGCGTTACTCGAATGACTTTAAAATTTCGGCAGTGAA